>Ga0209184_1000660_pt1 | contig 32201 bp, 33 predicted proteins | sample EN8Hudsemesocosm_2_FD_184627 | JGI IMG/M metagenome (GOLD analysis project Ga0209184, IMG submission 184627) | Methane-oxidizing microbial communities from mesocosms in the Hudson Canyon - EN8C Hudson Canyon (SPAdes) (version 2) | ecosystem: Environmental > Aquatic > Marine > Cold seeps | place... | reverse complement strand
ATGGCCAAGGCAGCCCTAACTTGCAGCCGCACAATATCCGGAATTAAACACAAAAAATGACCAGCCAAAGCATTCCCAGCACCATTAAATTCCATAACCAGTCCCAGCAATTGGAACTGGCTTGGACGGGTGATAGCTATTTATTACCCGCCGAGTTATTGCGGGTATTAAGCCCGTCGGCCGAAGTGCGTGGCCATGGCAAGGGGAATGAGGTACTGCAATTTGGTAAAAAAGAAGTGCGTATTCTAAAGCTTGAGCCTGTGGGTAACTATGCTCTGAAGATACACTTCGATGATGGTCATGACAGTGGTTTGTTTCACTGGCAATACCTGCAAGATTTGGCGCAAAACCAAGAGCAACACTGGCAAGGGTATTTGGATAAATTGGCGACAGCAGGCAAAACCCGTGAATCTGGCAGCATTCAGTTTAAGGCTGTGGATTGATGCCTTAAACACCCAGCCCACCTGAACATATTGAATACTGCCAACTAAGAAGTGGGGTAGCTCCTGCTAGAACATATGAAACACAATGTTAGCCATACAGGTAATTTAGCCTCGAATTCCAGAGGTTCAGCTTGAGGATGTCTTTGGCAAGGATGCCAAAGCCAAGCCCCCAGGGAAGGGGCCACGGCGACCTCAAGCTGAAACTCTGGAGATCGAGACTGACAGTAGAGAAAAAGCCGCAACTCTGCTCCCAAATTGTCCGGTAAAAAGTGTTTCACCCCCTTTAAGTCAAGACATCAGCGGTATTCAAGGCTAAAATAACGCCAATTTTTTATTAGCTATTAAACAGGCATCCCTATGTCAGACGATAAAACCACCCACTTTGGTTACAAAACCGTCCGCGAAGAAGAAAAGCAGGGCAAGGTAGCCGAGGTGTTTCACAATGTGGCCGCCAAATACGACATCATGAACGACCTTATGTCGTTTGGTGTGCACCGCCTGTGGAAGCGTTTCACCATGGAGTTTACTGGGGTACGCCGCGGTAACCATGTATTGGATATTGCCGGCGGTACTGGCGACTTAACCATGAAGTTCTCTGACCAGGTGGGGCCAGAAGGTAAGGTCGTGCTGGCCGACATTAACGACTCCATGTTAAAAGTGGGCCGCGATCGCTTATTAGACAAGGGCTACAGCGGCAACATTGAATTTGTACAGTGCAACGCGCAATACCTGCCCTTCGAAGACAACAGCTTCGATGTGATCACCATGGCCTTTGGCCTAAGAAACGTGACCGACAAAGACATGGCCCTGCGCGAATTTAACCGCGTGTTGAAGCCAGGTGGCCGCCTATTAGTGCTGGAATTCTCCCACACTAAAAACCCGCTACTTAAAAAAGCCTACGACCTGTACAGCTTCAGCGCCTTACCAATGATGGGCAAAATTATCGCCAATGACGCCGAGAGCTATCGTTACCTGGCTGAATCCATTCGTATGCACCCAGACCAAGAAACCCTAAAAGGCATGTTTAAAGACGCGGGGTTTGCCAACTGTGAATACCACAACTTAACCGGCGGCATCGTGGCCTTGCACAAGGGCATTAAACCCTAATGGCCCTAAAAAAGTTGGATGCCACCCTTGTTCAGGCAGGGTTAGTCAGTTTTGAGCTGGCTATTAACAAAGCCCTTAAATATGACCCTGCGGTACAGAAAAAGCTAAGGGCGTTGGCACCCAAGGTATTGGCCATTAACATCACCACCCTGGATTTAACCGTTTTTGTGCAGTTTGGTGAGCAACTTGAATTGCACAGCCACCAAGAACAGCCCGCAGATGCCACCCTTAGCGGTGAACTGAGCGCCTTTTTGAATCTGGCCAGCCATGAAGACAAACATGCCGCCCTAATGAAAAGTGACATTCAGATTCAAGGCTCCAGCCAACTGGCCATGGGGCTGGCCGATGCCAGCAGCCATCTTAAAATTGACTGGGAAGCCATGATCAGCGGCCTTACCGGCCCAGTTATCGCCCATGTGGTGGGCAACAAACTGCGCGCTTTCAGCGGCTGGTTTAAAAATACAGGCCAAAAATTTAAAGACGACTCGGTGGAGTATGTGCGCGACGAGTTGCAATTGACTCCTCACAAGCTTGAAGGGGAATCGCGATTCTCTGCCATTCACACACTCAAGCTGGATGCCGAGCGCCTCGAGGCGCGTATAGCTCGGCTAAAAGCCCGCCTGAAACAGCCATAAGAATAAGCCATACATGATTCAGATAAGACGCCTACTCACCATCCTTTATATATTCAGTAAGTATCGGCTGGATGTTTTCATTCCCGTGGCTTTGCTGCCTTGGTATTTGCGTCTGGCCTTTTTTCTGGCCCCGTGGCGACTAAATCCGGTTCCCAAACGGGTGCCAAAGGCTAAACGCCTGCGTTTGGCGCTTATTGCATTAGGCCCCATTTACATTAAGTTTGGCCAACTGCTGTCTACGCGCCGCGATATTCTGGACGACGAGTTAGCCGACGAACTGGCCAAGCTGCAGGATAAAGTGCCGCCTTTTGGTCATGATGCCGCCGTTAAGCTCATTGAAGAGGCCATGGGTGAGAAAATCAATCAGCTCTTTAAATCCTTTGATGATACTCCCCTAGCCTCGGCCTCTATCGCTCAGGTACACGCGGCCACCCTGCACTGCGGTGAAGATGTGGTGGTGAAGGTGATTCGACCCAAACTTCAACAAACCATCACTAAGGACATTAAACTCATGAGACTGGCTGCCCAGTTAATTGAGCGTTACTCCAGTGACGGCAAGCGCTTGCGTCCGGTGGATGTGATTAATGACTACGAGCACACCATTTTAGGTGAACTAGACCTAATGGCCGAGGCCGCCAATACCAGCCAGTTAAAGCGTAACTTTAAAGACAGCGAGATGCTGTATGTACCCGAAGTACATTGGGATTACTGCCGCGTTAATGTGATGGTAATGGAGCGTATTTACGGCACCCCTGTTGCCAACATAGATGAACTAAAAGAACGCGGCACGAACATGCTCAAGCTTGCCGAGCGCGGGGTAGAGATCTTTTTTACCCAGGTATTTCGCGACAGTTTCTTTCATGCCGATATGCACCCGGGCAATGTGTTTGTGTCCTTCAACACCCCAGAATCCCCCCAGTACATCGCCATCGACTGCGGCATCATCGGCACTCTGGACGAAAGCGATCAGGATTATTTAGCCCGCAACCTATTGGCCTTCTTTAATCAGGATTACCACGAGGTGGCACGCCTGCACGTAGAGAGCGGCTGGGTGGGAGAAGGCACTAAGGTCAATGAATTTGAGGCCGCCATCCGCAGTGTGTGTGAACCCATATTTGAGAAACCGTTAAGCGAGATCAGCTTTGGGCAACTGCTATTGCGCCTATTTCAAACCGCCAGACGCTTTAATATGGAAGTGCAACCTCAGTTGGTATTGCTGCAAAAAACCCTGTTAAACATCGAGGGCCTGGGCCGTCAGATCTACCCTGATTTGGACTTATGGAATACCGCTAAGCCCTATTTAGAGCAGTGGATGAAGCAACGCATGGGGCCAAAAGCGTTCATCAAAGAGCTTAAACGCCAGGCCCCCGCCTGGATTAGCCATGCGCCGCACATGCCTGAATTAATACGCGAAGCACTGGTAAGCCTTAACCAACGCCCCCAATCCCAACACAAGCTGGAAAAACAGCTGGATAACATTCAGCTTCAATTGGCGGCTCAGGCAGAGAAACAAAAACATCGTGCCATGGGCGTTATCGTTAGTGCTGTGGGCTTAGTGGGGCTGCATACGCCCTACCTGTGGCCCGGCAACCTGAGCTTGAGCCTAATAGGGCTAGGGTTAGCCTGGCTACTCATTAGGGGCTAGACTGGCTCTACCATTAGTCTGTGTTGCATAGCCCTAAGATGGGGTATGATCAATGGATCGAAAGGGAACAATATGAACGACGTAATCTCACAGCTGGGCAAGATTTTAGAAGAGCGTAAAAACGCTCCGGCCGAAAGCTCTTATGTGGCCAGCTTGTACAAAAGTGGCCTCAACAAAATATTGGAAAAAGTGGGCGAAGAAGCCACCGAAACCATCATTGCGGCCAAAGATGCTAAAACATCTGGTGATAATAAAGATGTGATATATGAAACCGCCGACCTATGGTTTCACACTATGGTAATGCTGAGTGAACTTGGCGAAAGCCCGGTGACCGTATTGGAAGAATTAAAATCCCGTTTTAATTTGTCTGGCCTTGAAGAAAAGGCCAACCGAAAAAAGTAAACGTGTGAAAGGGCTTTAAATATGTCGGACTGTATTTTTTGCAAAATTGTTGCAGGGGAGATTCCCAGCGATACCGTGTATGAAGATGACGATGTACTGGCGTTTTTAACCATTAAGCCTAAGGCCGACACACATATACTGGTAATCCCCAAAGAGCACATTGTTAACTTGTCTGATGTACAAGCCCATCAATGGCCCTTAGTACAAAAAGTATTGCAAAGCGTGCAGCGCATTGCCGCACAAGAAAATTTAGATGGCTATCGACTCATCACCAACAACGGTGAAAAAGGTGGCCAGGAAGTCTTTCACATGCACTGGCATATATTGGCAGGCAAAAAATTACCGGGCTTTTAGCTCATTTTAAAATACAAGATCGCACAACAATAAATCTTTAGGAGAAAATTATGTTTGGTGGCATCAGTGTTTGGCAGCTGTTAATTCTTTTGGTAGTGGTTATCTTAATTTTTGGTACCAAAAAATTGCGCACTCTAGGCGGCGATTTAGGCGGTGCGGTTAAGGGCTTCAAAAAAGCCATGAACTCAGAAGAAGAAAAAGAGACGGAAAAAGAAGCCGGTAAAATTGAAGACCAGAAACAAGATGCACAGTTTTCTGAATCTGCAAAAGAAGAAGACAAAAACAAGTCTTAATCGGTTTTTAATCTGTGGCCTTAAGTTAACTTAAGACCTAGCTGCAAAAGGCAAGATATGTTCGATATTGGTTTTTCCGAACTCATGTTGGTGGGCGTCATGGCGCTTATTATTTTAGGGCCTGAGCGCCTGCCAAAGGCAGCTCGTACCGTGGGTTTACTGGTGGGTCGCGTTCGTCGCACCATGAGTGGCATTCAGCAAGAGATTGAGCAAGAGGTGCGTAACCAGGAGATTCGCGAGAAACTCAAAGATCCCATGTCCACGTTCCTAAATGATGATGAATCTACCGTCGCCAAACAATCAGAGCAGCTGGCCGACGAAAACAGCAGCCACGACGAACATGACCACGAAGTGCTGGATAACAAAATTAAAGACATGAGCATGGATGAGCAAATTGCCAGCATGCATACTCATCACCCTAAAGAAGACGTCGCTCCACAAGCCGTGGAAAATAACAGCGCTCAACAAGATAAGTAACATAAGCATGGCCAAAAAAACGCCCCAAGAGCAAGAACAAATGCAGCAAGAGCAGCCGCTTATTAGTCACTTGATTGAGCTGCGTAATCGTTTGTTAAAAGCCATGGTGTTTATACTGGCTGTATTTTTAGCGCTATACAGTTTTTCAAACGAATTGTACCTACTGGTTTCTCAACCCCTTGAAAGCCTGTTACCTGAAGGCAGCACTATGATTGCCACCGGGGTGGCCTCGCCGTTCTTGGTACCGTTTAAACTTACTTTGGTTACCGCGGTATTTATTACCATTCCATTTTTACTGCATCAGGCCTGGGGGTTTATTGCACCCGGGTTATACAAACACGAAAAGAGTTTTGCTATTCCCTTGCTGTTAAGCAGCATAGTGTTGTTTTACGCGGGTTTGTGTTTCGCCTACTTCGTGGTATTGCCCTTGGTATTTGGCTTCTTCACTTCCATCGGCCCGGAAGGGGTTAACTTTCTGCCCGACATCAACAATATTTTAAACTTCATCCTTAAAATGTTTTTTGCCTTTGGTATCGCCTTCGAAATCCCCATCGCAACCATTTTAATGATCATGACCGGCATCACTACAGTTAAGAGTTTATCAACTAAACGCCCTTACATCTTTGTGGGCTGTTTTGTGATTGGCATGTTTGTGACACCGCCCGATGTGATCAGCCAAACTATCTTAGCGGTACCTATGTACCTGTTATTTGAAGTGGGTATTTTCTTTGGGCGTTTTGTGGAGAAGCGTTCAAAGGAAAAAGAACAGGCCGCCGAAGCCCAAGAATAATCAAATATTGTAGGAGGGCAGCCCTGCCCGACCCTACTACTGAATATCGGCCACGGGGTGACCTCCTACAACTCCTCTACTAACACCCACAAAATGTCCTGCCCACGATCTAGGAAACTGTCCACCAGCCGCGTTTTAATTTTACTGTTTATTTCCTGCACGGTTTGTTGATTTAATTGGCTTGAGCTGTGCAAATTATTGGCTTGCTCGGTCATCACCGACATGGATTGAATTTCGATTCCCTGACGGGCCGCCAATTCCAGCCTAGCACGGCTCATGGCGCATTCTTTTTGCTTTTGCTTTCCTAATGCATGGCTACCACAAGTGCCAACGGCCTGGTGTTTGCCCGGGTTTTCAATCCAGTCAGGAAACAAAGATATGGGCGTACTTGAGCAGGCCATTAACGCCAAAATAAAAATTGAAAAAACACTGAGTTTCACGGTTGTTTGCATCTCTGCCTCTGGTCACGATGGTGTTTATTAGCTATGGTTACAGCACTGTAACCTCAAATCTCTTCAAGGAGAAGAAGATGTCCCTAACCCGTATTCTAACTGCATCTGGCTTGGCTCTTACATTGGCTGCCTGTGGTACCACAGCCCCTCAACAAGTTGCCGTTCCTGATTGTACTTTCCCGGACGCACCTACTATCGCTGCACCAGGCTGGGTTTGTGATGAACCTGTTGATGGCTTGGCGGTTTCTGCCGTAGGTTCTGCCGATAAATCTGCCGCTGGCATTAACTTCATGAAGCAGCAAGCTTCTACTGCTGCTCGCGTACAACTCGCACAAACCATGAAAGTTCAGGTTCAAAACCTGGTTAAGCAATTTGCTGAGACCACTGGTGTGGGCGACAGCGAAACCGTTGATATGGTAAACAGCTCGGTTACCAAGCAAATCACCAACGAAACATTAGTGGGGACTCGTATCTTTAAGACTCGTCGTAGCCCAAATGGCAACCTGTACGTGTTGGTAGGTTTGGATGATAACGCAGCCAGCCTAATTCATGAAACCGCTCTTAAGACTTCTATGAATAACGAGAAGGCTCTTTGGCAGAAGTTTCAATCTAAGAAAGGCCATGATGAGCTAGCGAAAGAAATTTCAGCTATGAATGCTCAGTAAGACTTTTTACTTAGTTTCAATAAAAAAGGCCCAAGTCTTTGTTTAAAGACCGGGCCTCTTTTATTGGGCTAACATTTCAAAATGAATAGGTTTAACCACGCTTAAAAGTGCTGAAATCCTGACCCAGAATACTCGCAACCGTTTACACTCACTTCCCTGCCTGCCACCACATCACCAATATAAATACCCTGTTCACAATGTTTTGCGGTGTAGGCCAACTGATAATCGTCCCCGCCGGTCAATGCATACTGTAACGCTTGGTCTTTGCCATAACGCTGCACAAGGGCTTTTGATAAAGGAATGTGGTTGGCATTAATCTCCATGCCCACACCACTTTTTTTACAAATATGATTCAAGTCCTGCACCAAACCATCACTCACATCCAAACAGCTGCTGGCAACACCAATTAGTGATTGGCCAAATTCAATTTGTGGCAAGGGTTGGTGAAAATGAGCAGTAAGGGGTGAAGCTGAATCAGCGTTTTTTAAGGCTGGATTGGCTAGAACGATGGGCAACGCACCCGCACCATCACCCAAATTGCCACTCACATAAACCTTATCCCCTATACGAGCGCCGTTGCGGGTCAGTGCGCTATTTTTTTCCACCAGTCCATGCACCTGAATGCTAATCACCAACAAAGGCCCTCTGGTGGTGTCACCACCCACCAATGGGCACTTAAATTGTTGAGCAATGGTAATTAAGCCCTGACTAAATTCCTTTAGCCAGTTTGATTCAGCATTAGGAAGCGTAATGGCTAGGGTAAACCCTAAGGGTGTCGCTCCCATGGCCGCCAAGTCACTTAAGGTCACACATAAAGCGCGGGTGGCAATATCAAAAGGATTAGCGTGTTTCGGAAAATGAACATCTTCAACCAAGGTATCCATGGAGATGCACATTTGTTGATGAGCCGGCACGTTTAATACGGCGCAGTCATCCCCTATGCCAAGGGCCACTTGTTCATTGCACCAGGATAGTTTTTCTTGCTGGAAGTATTGTTCAATTAGCTCAAATTCTTTCACGGTTTTGGGCTCAAGCTTTAGAAGGGGGGGGGTTACGCCCTGCAGTATTCTAATGAAAGAATCGGGCAGGGGCAGCCCCGTGGCCGACCATCTTTATTTTTTAACTTCTACAATTCGCACAGTTTGAGCAAGCTTATCCAGCACACCATTCACAAACTTATGACTTTCGGTGGCGCCAAACTTTTTAGACAGCTCAACGCTTTCGTTAATCACAACCTTGTAAGGCACATCGATTCGATGGGCCAACTCAAAGGCAGCCAATCTTAGAATGGCTTTTTCAACCGGCGTCACTTCTTCAATGTCACGGCTCAAACAAGGCAATAACATCTCATCTAATTCGCTTAAATTGTTGGGTACACCACGTAAGATGTCACGGAAGTATTCGGTATCAACATGGGTCATGTCGTTATCGGCAATGAATTCCGCTTCAATCTTACTTAGATTGGAACCGGCCATTTCCCATTGATATAAAGCTTGCATGGCATAATGGCGCGCCTTGCGTCGAGCGCCCGGGTTAGGTCGGTCGCTTTTGTTTTTACGAGGTTCTGGTGTGGATTTGTCGTTCATTACGCCTCCAACTGCTTAAGTAGGCTAACCATTTCATATACGGTTAGGGCAGATTCTTCACCCTTATTACCCGCTTTAGTACCGGCACGTTCGATTGATTGCTCAATGGTGTCCACGGTTAAAATACCAAAAGAAACCGGCACGCCAGTGTCTAAAGTAATTTTGCTTAAACCGTTCACGGCTGCACCAGACACATAATCAAAGTGAGGGGTAGAGCCACGAATTACCGCACCCAAAGCAATAACGGCATCGTACTTTCCGCTTTGTGCTAGCTTTTGTACCACCAACGGCACTTCAAAAGCACCCGGACAGCTAACCAAAGTAATGTCATCTTCTTCGATACCATGACGAGTTAGGCCGCGTACCGCACCCTCTACTAATTTATCAACAACAAACTCATTCCAGGTAGTTTGTACGATTGCAAACTTGGCATCCAGCGCAGTGAGCTTTCCTTCAATTCTTTTCATGTTACGTTCCTAAAATCTATAAATATTTAAAATATGCTAATTATTATTTTTGAATTTTTAGTTTTGGTAAGGGATGTATTCCACCACTTCCAAGTTAAAGCCGGAAATACCGGTAAATTTCATGGGGCTGCTTAATAAACGCATCTTGGTCACCCCCAGATCACGCAAAATTTGTGAACCCGTACCTATGGTGACAAACGCCCCTGAGCTATCCACATCTGTGGTGCGTTGCGGTTTTTGACGACCAAAAAAGGTTTCCACATTAGTCGCTATGTCTTCACGCTCACCGGCATTTAAAATAATTAACGCGCCGCTGTTGGCTTCAGAGATGGCCTGCAAAGAATGATTAACCGACCAGCTTTTAGAATCCTTTTTCACCGCACCCAATACGTCACGCAAGGTCTCTGCCGATTGCACTCGTACAATAGGGGCTTCGTCATTAACCACGTCACCCTGGCTTAAAGCCATGTGGGTTTCGTTATTAATAGTGTCTCGGTACATGTTTAATTCAAACGCACCAAAATCGGTGTCAATGGTATCGGTACTGATTTTCTCGATGGTTTTTTCATGGCTCATGCGATATTGAATTAAGTCGGCGATGGTGCCGATTTTAATATCGTGCTCTTTAGCAAACTCTTCCAGTTCAGGGCGACGTGCCATGGTGCCGTCATCGTTCATAATTTCCACGATACAGCCAGCAGGCTGTAAACCGGCCAGGCGAGCTAAATCACAACCGGCTTCGGTGTGACCGGCACGGGCCAGCACCCCAGCCGCTTGCGCACGCAAAGGGAAAATATGACCAGGCTGAACAATATCTTCAGGCTTGGACATGGGATTAACCGCAGCCAAAACTGTCACGGCACGATCGCTTGCACTAATGCCTGTGGTCACCCCTTCGGCGGCCTCGATGGACACGGTAAATGGGGTACTAAATTTAGACCCGTTACCGGCCACCATGGATGGCAAACCTAAATAGTCACAACGCTGTGGCGTTAACGTTAAACAAATTAAACCGCGAGCCTTACTGGCCATGAAGTTAATGATTTCAGGCGTGACTTTTTCGGCGGCCACTATGATGTCGCCTTCATTTTCACGATCTTCGTCATCCATCAGGATAACCATCTTGCCATCACGAATATCGGCAATAATTTCTTCTATCTTGTTAAGCGCCATTTGATTCATCCAAGCTCATTACTGTCTCTCAAACCATAAAACGTTTGAGTGGTTTCTATTTAATATAAATTCTAAAAGGCCATTATTTTAAAAGCCAATGGTGAGGCGCATATCGTCCCCTACCATCCGTGTATCGGTAATATTCAATACTTGTTTGTCGGCCATTGTTTCAATGGGAAAATTCAATAGGGGGCGGGCCGAACTGCCCATCAAACAAGGCGCCATGTACAACACCATTTCATCTACAAGGTTTTGCTGAATAAATTGTCCGGCCAGAGTGGCACCGGTTTCCACCAAAACTTCGTTGCAATGTCGATTACCCAACTCAGCTAACAAGGCCTTTAAATCCAAACCGTTTTCATCAGAATTTAACGGCAAGACCTCAGCCCCTAAGTGAATTTGCACCCCATGTTTCACTGCAATAAGAGTTTCACCGGGTTGCTTTAAAATTCTTGCCGTCTTAGGCAGACGCCCCTGGCTGTCTAAAATGACCCGCAAGGGTTGGCGAGACGCCACAAACTGGGCGTACTCTTGATCGTCAAAACCCAATTCGTGAGCACGTACCGTAAGAGAAGCATCGTCTTGCAAGATGCTGTCGATACCACTGATGACGGCAGAACTGCGCGCCCGCAATTTTTGCACATCGCTGCGTGCTGCGGTGCCGGTAATCCACTGGCTTTCACCGCTTTGCATGGCGGTACGGCCATCTAGGCTAGACGCCATTTTCAGGCGCACAAACGGCAAACCGGTTTCCATGCGTTTAATGAACCCAGGGTTTAATGCACGGGCCTGATCTTCTAGTATGCCCGAGGTGAGTTCGATGCCCGCCGCCTGCAGTTTGGCAAAGCCCTTACCCGCAACTTCTGGGTTAGGGTCCTGCATGGCACATACCACGTGACTAACCCCGGCTTTAATCAAACCATCGCTGCACGGTGGAGTACGGCCAAAGTGGCTGCAAGGCTCCAACGTCACATAGGCGGTGGCACCACGAGCTTGATCTCCCGCCATAGCCAAGGCATTCACCTCGGCGTGACCTTCTCCCGCCTTACGATGATACCCCTCACCCACAATCACCCCGCCTTTCACCAAAACACATCCTACCCGTGGGTTTGGATCTGTGGTGTATAGGCCTTTTTTGGCAAGGGAAATGGCGTGGGCCATGTATTGAATATGGCTCACGAGGCGGGCTCGCTGTGTTTATCTAAAATATTTAATTGGGGACTGGCTTGTTCTGAGGTGTCTTGCTGCGTTTCCTCATGATTTGAGGAATCTTTTGGCGGGGCATAGTGACGCATGCGGTCAATTTCTTTGCTGAATTCTTCGATGTCCTGAAACTGGCGATACACAGAGGCAAAACGTACGTAGGCCACCTGGTCCAGCTTGCGTAATTCATCCATCACCAGCTCACCCACCAAGCGACTCTTTATTTCACGCTCGCCAGTGGCTCTTAATCTGGCTTGAATTTTATGGATGGAGGCTTCCACATCTTCCACGCTCACAGGGCGTTTTTCCAACGCTCGTTGCACACCACTGGTGAGTTTTTGCTCGTCGAAGGGGACGCGAGTGCCGTCGCTTTTGATCAATTTAGGCATGACCAATTCGGCAGTTTCAAAGGTGGTAAAACGTTCTTCACAGGCCTGGCATTGTCGACGACGACGCACCTGATCCCCTTCGGTGACCAAACGGGAGTCGATGACTTTTGTGTCTTGTTCACCGCAAAACGGACAACGCATGGCACAGCCTATGTATAAAGAGCATTTAGAGGGCGCGAATTATACCTGTAAACAGCCTTGGTTACTAACCTTGCTGGCCGCAACTGGCTATTCCCAATGGTCATGTACAAATCGCTACAAATGCCCACAACGTCCAACGCCGCAGTGAGCTATAACTACACTAAGAGTAGTGGCATTTTGGGGGAACAGTATATGGTTTGGCGTTTATCCCTAATGCAATTTCTGCCTGCGCTGCTGATGGTCGTTTTGACGGCCTGCGATGCCCCTGAAGGCGGCATTTCCGTTACCCCGCCCAGCGATTCACAAGCCAGTAGCGATGATGACAATCGCAGCCAGGAAGGCCTATGTGAAACCGATACCGCCTTTATGGCGAATCGAGCTTGGCCCAATGTGTTAAGCCAGTGTGCCAGTTGCCACCACGATGGCGGATTAGCAGGGCAAACCGCCTTTATTCTTGAGAACTCCCAAAGCGCCTTAGAGGCAAATTACGCCGCCATGAACGCCTATAATAATGGCTACCCCAATTGGCTGCTAGATAAACCCATGGCCCGCAATGTTAGCCACGACGGCGGTGTCATATTTCAAGATGGGGACGATAGCTTTGTCATCATGAGTGACTTATTAGCGCGCTTTGATACCCCCATCACGAGCTGTGAAACCGATAACAACGAAACAAACAATACCAGCTCCCTGGACACAGCGAACCTCCTGAGTAAGCTCACCCTGGCCAGTCCCTCCCAAAGTTTCAGGCAAGCCGCGCTTTTACTGGCCGGGCGCCTGCCGAATGAGGCTGAGCTGGCACTCATCACCGAAGACAACCTGAAAACCCATATTCGTGACCTTATGAGTGGCCCTGAATTTGAGGCTTTTTTGATGGAAGCCGCCAACGACCAACTGCTCACCCTCAAGTGGGCAGGCAGCCGTACTCCGGGTTTAAGCGCCTTAAACGGCGAGCACTTTTACCCTCAGGTGAATTCACGCATTAGCCCGCTGGAGGAGGCTGTCACTCAGCTGCAAGAACAGGGCAGCTCAGACGAGGTTATTCAAGCCGCCCAGTACACCCTGTGGGAAACCATTAAACAAACCAACCTGGCCTTGGCGCAAGAGCCCCTGCGGTTAATTAACCATGTGGTGAAAATGGAGCGCCCCTACAGCGAAGTACTCACCGCCAATTACATTTTGGTGAACCCCTACATCAACGATGTATTTGATACTAAATTGTCTTTTGTGGATAACCAGGATGCCCAGGACTGGCAAGCGGCACAGATAAATTCAGGCTACCGTAATGGCGCCAACTTGCCCCACACCGGCATCTTATCCAGCCCCATGTTTCTGGCCCGCTACCCCAGTACCGACACCAACCGTAATCGTGCACGGGCGCGCTGGAGCTATTACTTTTTTCTAGGGGTGGACATTGAAGGGCTAGCGGTGCGCCCTATGAACAGCGACAGCCTGCAGGATGTGGATAACCCCACCCTAAATAACCCGGACTGCGCGGTGTGCCATGAAATCATGGACCCGGTGGCGGGGGCGTTTCAAAACTGGGGCAACGATGGCCAGTTTCGTGATCAGTGTGGCTGGTTCCCGGACAGCGCCCATGCAGATGGCGGGGAATGGTTGTGCGATCTAGATGCCCTGCCCTGGGTGGGTTACAAGGAATTTTTTGACCCTTATGTGGCCGGTGACCTGTGGTACCGCGACATGCGTAAACCTGGCTTTAACGGAGTATTACAGCCTACCAATCAGGAAGACAGCAGCCTAAATTGGCTCGCCCAACAAATGGTACAGGACCCAAGGTTTGCCAGCGGTACCGTGAAGTTTTGGTTCAAAGGGGTATTTGCGCGCAAACCCGCCCCGTTGCCCAACAACCCTGATGATGCACAGTTTTCAGGATTCATGGCCGCCTATGAGGTGGATAATTATTACATCAGTGAATTTGCCAGCGCTTTTGCCAGCGGCAGTGCCGGCACCGCCAGCCATGCCAGCTTTAATTTAAAAGACTTGTTGGTGGACATGCTGGTGTCGCCATTATTTCGCGCCCAAAAAGCGTCCCAAACTCTGAATCAGGATGAAAAAGTAGCGTTAAGCCAGATAGGGTTTGGCCGCCTGCTAAGCCCGGAACAACTTAATCGAAAACTCACCGCTTTGCTGGGCACTCACTGGCGTCATGTGTGGAATGAAGAACAAAACCAGCTGCTGCAAGACTTTTATGGTTTTTACGGTGGCATCGACAGTGATGGGGTTACCGAGCGCAATACCCGGCTAAATACTCTTATGGCCACGGTGGTGGAGCGTTACAGCAGCGAGATGGTGTGCCGCGTGGTGATTGATGAGTTTGAAAAACCCGCCTCGCAACGTTTATTACTGCCTAACGTTAGCCTAACGGACACTCCTCAATCTGGTGCAGGATCCGCTGCCATTAAGCTGGCTCTACAAGATTTAATTGGCCGCTTATGGGGCAGCGATTATGCCAGTCAAATTGAAGTTGATGCGGCCTTTAGTTTACTGGTGAACCTACGGGATGAGCGCCTGCAAAATAACGCCACTGCTGTGTTGGCTACCAATAATGATCAAGATATAAATGACAACAACGACGAATTTTGTCAGCTGGATTGGCAAAACCCAAATGCGTTGGTAGAAGACACCAACCAAATGGCCAGACCCTGGATGGGGGTGCTGATGTATTTGATCAGTGATTACAAGATGCTGTATTTATAAAGGGCTCTGAAATGCTACGCCGTGATTTCATTAAAACTTTGGCCGCCGCCGGTTTGTGCGCCGGGCAACCTTGGGTGGGCCGCTCAGCACAAGCTGCCCCCCTGACAAGTTATGATGGCAAGTTTTTTGTGAGCATCAGTGCCGATGGAGGCTGGGACGTGACTAGCCTATGTGACCCCAAGGCCAATAGCAGCATTAATCACTGGGCTAATGGGCAGGGGGTGCAGAGCATTAACAACAGCCCCATTCAATATGCGCCCTTTGCTCATAACCAAAGTTTTTTTCAGAAACACCATGAAAAGATGTTGGTAATAAACGGCATAGACTGTCAGACCAATGCCCACGAAGCCGGTGTACGACATATTTGGAGCGGACGCCTGGCCCACGGCTACCCCACTTTTTCTGCCATGGCCGCCGCCATATTAGGACCCAATTTACCGTTGGCTTACATTAGCAACGGCGGCTACAAGGAAACCGCCGGCATCACTCAATATACCCTCATGCAAGATCCCACCTCCTTAAAAAAACTGGTGTTTCCTAATCAGTTTCTAGATTACGACCCGGACGGCAGCTGGGACCCGGCCAAGCAATATCATCGCAGTGGCGCCATGAACATTATCCAACAAGCCAAGATGGCGCGCCTGGCTCGATTGCAGGGCCAAAGTCAGTTAACCCCAAAACAGGTGAACAGTTTGGCCGATATGTTTAATGCCCGAGTGGGCGTGGATCAACTGGCTCCTCTGGCGCAAACCCTGCCGGAAGAATTAGTGAGTAACATAGATAAAGATGGTGAATGGAATCCCTTGATGCGCCAAGGGCAAATTGCGCTAGCGGCCTATGAAGCTGGTTTGTGTGTGGCCAGCGACCTCACCATGTGGGGGTTTGATACCCACAGCAATCATGACGTGGAGCAAACTACCGCACTGCAGCGCCTGCAAAATGGTATCGACTACTTGTGGGACGAAGCGACCCGCCGCGGTATCGATGATAAGTTAGTGGTGTTAATTAGCAGTGACTTTGGCCGCACCCCACTGTACAACGATGGCGCAGGCAAAGATCATTGGCCCATCACCAGTACCATTATCATGAGCCAAGGAGAAACCTGGACCAACAAGGTGGTGGGGGCCACCACCAGCGAACATACGGCTTTGAGTATTGACCCTGCCACCCTGGCTTTAAAAGAAAATGGCGTGAGGCTGCAGCCCAAACATATTCAACAAGCCATGCGGCAATTGGCGGGAATTGATGGGCACGAAATAAGCCAGCTGTTTCCGTTGGAAGCCGAGGATATACAATTTTTCTAAGGGAAAATTTTGAAACGGGTATTATTAAATCACTCTAAAATGACCGGCAAAAAGGTTAATGCACAACTACCAGTAAGTCATCACAAGTCATTAATTTTACTTAACACAAATGCCTGCAAGGCAATTTTCTCGTTGTCTGGCACCTCTTCAAACTGCAAACCTATACTCAACCCCTGATCAATATCATGAATACTGCGCACTTTGCTTTTCACTTTTATTTGGTATTCCAGATCAGCAATGCCAATGGTGAATATCAAACTAATGGAGTCACCGCTTTTAAATTCAAAGGTTTTACCTATTACCCCGGCCCCATGAATACTTAAATCAATGATCTTTGCGGTGGTGGTTTTAATATTCCCATCCATCGTGTATTCAATACCCGTTACCACTTCCACATTGGCACGCACGCTGTCACGCACTTCGCCGGTAATCACCGTTTCGGGGATTTTAAAATGAATATGGGGATAGGGAGATTTACTGGCGTAGATAACTTCGGTTTTAAAGGCACACGCACAACTCATACGATTGGCAAAAAATCGCACATTGACGTTTTCGCCATTTTTCACATTGGCCAACACCCCATTAATTAAGGGAGTAGTAACAATCAAAGATTCGTTGCGGCGATAACCAATTAAAATACTGCGATCACGATCCGAAGTGTAGCCTTCAAATTCCAGCTGAAATACCTGCCCCGGAATGAGTTTCAAATCCATGAAATCCACTGCGCGTCCTGTCATTTATGCAACCACACTGAAAACTCTCCGTTAAAGGCTGGGGTGCCCTTTTTGAAGTGTAGCCTTTAATCTAATGCATTGCCTTTTCGTTGGGGTATTTTGGAACTGTGAGAATTAGTGGCGTGAGTACTCGGGTATGCTCGGAGCAAGAATCCTGACCGCTCATCCTTAACAAATCCGCTCCTTGCCATCCATGGCATCACGTCATTTCGTTCATCCTGAACATACCCTAAAATATTGCTCCTGCAATTTTAGGATACAGCCCTTCCCTTAACATACCCTAAAATATTGCTCCTGCAATTTTAGGATACAGCCCTTCCCTGGGCATAAAAAAGCCCGAGACGGGCTCGGGCTTATTATCAGGTTTGTTTATGTTACCAGCCCGTCAATTGCGGAGCCAAACCCATGCCCCAAATAATAACTGCGGAAGCCATTATCCCCACTAAGGCACACATGCCCACAGTGCAAATGGAAGTGGCAAAAATAAAGCCGCGCTCTTCCGGAATATTCATGAAGATGGGCACACCGGCGTACAGCAGATATATGGTGTAGCTAACTGCAGCCATTATCACAAATATATCCAACCACAAAATAGGAATCACCCCTATGGCGCCCGCTAAAAACATTGGGGTAGAAGTGAAAGTAGTGAACAACAAACAGCGCTCAAGGCTGGCCTCGGCCCCAAATGTTTTTTCCATCCAGTAGGTGGTATACGCCATGAAAAACATGCCCGCCAACAATGCCATATACATCCCTACGGCCATGGGTAGGGCCGTGGCCATGGATAAATAATAATATTCTTTACCAATCACACTCCAGCCAAATTGAGTGGTTCCTACTAACATGGCAAACGGCGGTATGGCCGCTAAAAATATCAGGTGCGTTAAATAGACATGCCCCAGTGAATGATCTTCTTTTTTAATGGAATCCCATTCTGATTTTGGGTGATACAGCAATCCAAACATATGTTGTAAATACATAATCGTTCCCTTTTGACTGATGGTTTTTATAATTCTCTTTCTAAGATACAAAGCCTGGTGGTCATGCACCTGATAAGCGCCTAACTTCAAACACCTGTATAGTTTTTATAGCAAAGTAAATATTACAAGAAACTCTCCCCCCAATTAGATTGGACACTTACACTTTAAAAAGCAATCAACCGAACATAATGATCCAATAACAAAGCTGCAAATAACCACATAATATAAAAAAGAGAATAGCGGAAACTGCGGCGAGCATTTTTGTGACTGGGTTCCACCCACATGCGATAGCAAAACCAAGTAAACTTGGCGTTTATATACGTGGCCACCACCAGATAAATAAGACCTTGTGAGCCAATTAATACTGGCAAGATACTTACCAAGCACAGTAACAGGCAGTAAAGCCAGGCCTGAAAAGCAGTGAATTCGGGGCCGTGGGTCACGGGCAACATGGGAACTTCGGCCTTGGCGTAATCGTCTCTTTTATAAATAGCCAGCGCCCAGAAATGTGGCGGTGTCCAAGTAAAAATAATCAATACCCACAATAAGGCTTCTGGTGCAATCATGTTGGCCACCGCGGTGTAACCCAATAACGGCGGCATGGCACCAGCGATTCCCCCTATGGTGATATTTTGCGGCGTGGCAGGTTTTAACCACAAGCTATACACCACACCATAGGCAAACATAGATAACACGGACAATACCGCGGTTAAGGTATTCACCTGCCAAAACAGAATGCTGAAACCCAGTAGCAATAACACCATGGAAAATACAAATGCGGATTCAACACTTACTTTGCCTGCGGCTACAGGCCGGCGTTTAGTACGCTGCATTTGGGTATCTCTAAAACGGTCCACTAGGTGATTCAAGACCGCTCCCGACATGCAGCAAGCCGCCACGCCCACTAGGGAGCAAAACAAATGCCATAAATCAATATTGGTGCCACTGGCCAACAGGTAGCCCACTACCATAGTGAACAACATGACCGCCACCACCTTAAACTTAGTGAGGGCAAAATAATCCTTCACTGTGTTGGCAATGGTTGAGGTAATAGGCAACTGATTAATTCTTTGCATAACTCACCCTCTTTACATTTCTAATTTTTATAATTATTTAAACCTAGTTAAGCCAATAGTTCTTCTAAGGGCTCTTCTGGTTCTATTTCAATTTCTTTGGCGGTCAACCCATTTAGGGCACAGAGCCATAACAACATGGCCACTGTGTTATGCAATAGGGCCAAAGATAACGGCAATAGCCAAATGGCGTTGAGAATTCCTAAAGTTATTTGCAGACACAAAAATCCCAGGCAAAAAATTACCGAACGCCGCTGCTGGTTTTTTTTAATGGCCAAATAAAAGAACATAAGCAACACCGCCAGCGCCCCCACTCTATGCAACCACTGCACCGCCATTTTATCCGCCATGCCCATCACGCCTCCCAGGTATTCGTCACCTTCAACCATGGGGGCCTTTAACACGCCTTCGTCTATGGTTACCCACCAATTACCCTGACAAGTAGGAAAATCAGGGCACACTAACCCGGCATACTGGCTACTGGTCCAGGCACCCAGGCCCATTTGTAAAAATATAACTAGGGCAAAGGCCGACCACACTGAAAAAACTTTGGGCTCTCGATTGCTGGTTAATACCCGCCAAATCAAAAATTGCGCCCCCAGGGTGATGGCGCCTCCTAATAAATGCGCACTCACCACCGGCGGCCATAACCTAAGCGTTACCGTCCACATGCCAAACAAACCTTGCATCACTACCCACAGGCACAAAAATATTGATAGGTAGCGCACCGCGCCCAGGTAGCGCGGCCATAACAAAACAGCTTGAATGACAATGCTTAAACCCAGCAAGCTGGCCATATATCTGTGAGTCATCTCCATCCAGGCTTTAACCGAATCAAACTGCCAATGAATAAAATCTGAGGCCGCCTGGTTTTCCTGAGGGATAAATTGCCCATAACAGACAGGCCAATCCGGGCAGCCTAAACCGGCATCCAATAACCGCGTAAGAGCCCCTAAGGTAATAACAAACAGGGTTAGCAGAATGTTAAATAATGCAAATTTACGCATTAAGCTCCCCCGTGTTTCATCAATACTTTTAGATCCTTCAATAACTTGTAAGCGCCCTGCTCATTGGCCTGGTATGACAGCAGCACCAAACCCTGATGATCAGCAATAAATAAACCGTTTTGCTGATTCAATAGCTGCTCATTATTCACTTCACTTATTAGCAATTTTTCACTGTGTTTTCCCAATGCCATCTTCACTCGGCGCAATAATCCAAACCAGGATTCACAGTCTTGCTTACAATCCTGTTCGCGCCACAGTAATTGCCACGGGGCTTTGTCGGGTACATTAACGTATTGAGAGTCACTCAACCATTGGCCACGGGCCTGAGTGCTAATACTGTCTTTATCACCCAGCAGTAATATGGAAGCCACAAAGGGGGCAAATAAAACCGTGAACATTAACAACATTGGTAACCTGGCTTTCATGACTTCTCTCCCGATGGACTATTCATTTTCAATCCTGTTTTAATACTGGATAACACTAAAATAATGAGTCCGGCCACAGCCAATAACAGCCACTGCAGCGCATATCCTTGGTGGCGGTGGTGGCTTAAATAAGGGGCTTTAACCGGCATTAAGGTTTGCAATCCAGCACCTTGTTTTAGGTGAAAGATATCTTTAACCACCGTCTTTCCCGTGAGCTGTGAAAAATATTTATTATCTATGTATTGGATTCGGTTATTGATGGGATCCAGTAAACGGCTATTCAATAACATGGGAATATTGTTGGTGAGTACCAAACCGGTCAAAGTAACCGTTCCAATTATTGGTGCCACCCGAGGAAGATGGTCACGAGATTCATAAGACACAAAACCTCGATTAACCAGGTAAACGCTAGCCTCATAAACAAAGGGGGTAATCACCGCGTAGCCAGCCCGACCATGCAAGGTTTGATTATCTAGAAAGTGGGTAAATTCGTTAAGATAGTGTCCTTTCATATGCACTTGCTGTGCAACCGGAGCCAAATAGAATTGGGATTTTTGATACTGCCAAATGCCCGCCGCCAGACAAATGCCAATGCCAAGCAACATAATTAGGCTATAAAGAGGTTTTATACTAATATACCAAGATCGTTTGAAACCTAGTAAAGGATTTAGAATTATGCTTTTAAAAGGGTTAATCTTATTATTCTTATTGCTCAGCATTGGAGCCCTCTTTACCGGCTTGTACCATCTGATTACTGCTAAAAAAAGTTCAGTGCAAACGTATGCGTCTTTAAAATACCGCGCTATTTTTGCTGCTTGCACCTTAATTGCTATTTTTTGTTATTTATTTTTTTACAGATAAAAGCTGTTTATAAAGGTGCCATTAGACACCTTTAATTTTTTATAACACATACACAAACGTAAATAGCATTAGCCATACCACGTCCACAAAATGCCAGTACCAGGCAGCGGCCTCAAAACCAAAATGATCATCCGGTTTAAAATGGCCGTTATCCACTCTTCGATACATAACAAATATCATGATGGCGCCCAGAGTCACGTGAGCCCCGTGAAATCCGGTTAACATATAGAAAGTAGAACCATAGATGCCACTGCTCACGGTTAAATTAAGATCGTGAATGGCATGGCCATATTCGGCCACCTGCACGACCAAAAAGGCCGCGCCTAGTAACAAGGTCGCTTTTAACCAAAACAAGGTCTTGGCTTTATTCTCGGCCCGCAGGCTGTGGTGGGCAAACGTTAACGTAAAACTTGAGACGATCAATAATACGGTATTAATGAATGGTAAGGACCAGGCATCAATGAGGCCCATGGGGCCTTGAAACTGTGTCATATCAGGGGTTTTCATTAGCGGCCAATGAGCGGTAAAACCTTCCCACAACATACCCGATACGCCTTTGGCCCCTTCACCGCCAATCCAGGGCACTGAAAAAGTTCGGGCATAAAACAGCGCACCAAAAAAACCGGCAAAAAACATCACCTCAGAAAAAATAAACCACCCCATACTTATTCTGAAGGAGCGTTTTAACTGGTCGCTGTTTAGGCCACGTAAACCTTCATTCACCACCTCACTGAACCAGCCAAACAACATATATAACATTAGGAAGCCAGCCACCACGGCCATGCTCACCGAGAACATACTCACCTCACTGTGACTGCTTTCATGAATAATGGATGCCATGGAAAACAGGGTTAGAAAAACAGCAAAGGCCCCCAAAATGGGCCAGTGACTGCGCGCCGGAACGTAATACCTTGGTGTGTTCAAAATGTGCCTCCTAGGGATTCACTTTGATAAATACGATATGAAAGAGATAAGTGATTTACCTCCTCGGGTGCTTTAGAGCTTAACGTCACTTGTAAGGGTAGTCTTACGGTTGAGTGCGGGGGAATTTTTTGTTGGTTAAAACAAAAACATTCAATTTTAACCAGGTATTCAGACCATTCACCTGGGGCAATACTGGGAACTGCTTGAACGGTCACCTCCACATCCTGGCTATTGGTTATCTCGTAATAGGTGGTAATCATTTTACCGGCTTGTATTTTTAGCAGATTTTTTTCCGGGGTAAAATTCCAAACATCCCGACTGTCAGCATCGGCCAGTAAACGCAGGGGAATAATCTTTTCCCCTTGGCTTGACTCCAGTTGCAATGACGCTTCGTCTGCTACCTGATAATACTTACCGTTAATACCCGTCACCTGACAAAAAATATCGTATAGCGGTACTAATGCAAAGCCGAAGCCAAACATCAGTAGCGGTATGATTGACAGTTTTAAAGGTGACAGCTTTTTCATCTTTTCCTAATTCACTTTTGGCGGAGTTTGGAAAGTATGATACGGAACCGGGCTTGGCAACGCGGTCCATTCCAGACCATCCGGCTTCTCCCAAACAAGATCAGTGGCTTTAATGCCTTTTTGACCAAGGGTGGTACGCCATACATTGTAGATGAAGATTAGCTGACTAAGACCAAATACAACGGCTCCCACCGATACAATGGCGTTAAAGTCTGCAAATTGCAGGGCGTAATCCGGGATACGTCTGGGCATGCCTGCCAAGCCTACAAAGTGCATGGGGAAGAAAGTTAAATTCACACCAATAAAACTCAACCAGAAATGCCACTTACCCAAAGACTCGTTGTACATACGACCACACCACTTGGGTAGCCAGTAATACACAGCAGCCAAAATACTAAACAGGGCACCGGGCACTAATACATAATGGAAATGCGCCACCACAAAATAGGTATCGTGGTATTGGAAATCGGCCGGCGCAATGGCCAGCATCAAACCAGACAAACCACCTATGGTAAACAACACCACAAAGGCAATGGCAAATAACATGGGAGTCTCGAACGTCATGGAGCCACGGAACATAGTAGTCACCCAGTTAAATACTTTCACCCCTGTGGGTACCGCGATTAGCATAGTCGAGTACATAAAAAACAGCTCGCCCACTAAGGGGAGCCCTACTGTAAACATGTGATGCGCCCACACGATAAATGATAGTATCGCAATGGATGACGTTGCAAATACCATACTGGTATAGCCAAACAAGGGCTTGCGGCTAAAGGTAGAAATAATATGCGAAACAATACCAAATGCTGGCAAGATCATTATGTACACTTCAGGGTGCCCAAAGAACCAGAACACGTGCTGAAATAACACAGGATCTCCACCACCGGCAGCGTTAAAGAAAGACGCACCAAAGTGGATATCCATTAACATCATGGTTACCACACCGGCCAACACTGGCATCACTGCGATTAATAAAAATGCGGTAATTAACCAAGTCCACACAAATAATGGCATCTTCATAAAGGTCATGCCCGGGGCACGCATATTGAAGATAGTTACGATCACGTTAACCGCCCCCATTACAGAGCTAATGCCCATAATATGAACCGCAAAAATGAAAAATGTCACACTGGGTGGCGCATAAGTTGTGGAAAGAGGCGCGTAAAACGTCCAACCAAAGTTGGGTGCGCCACCTTCCATAAACAGCGTGCTCAGTAACATGGTAAAGGCAAATGGCAATAACCAAAACGACCAGTTATTGATACGCGGCAGCGCCATATCTGGCGCGCCAATCATCATGGGAATGAGCCAGTTAGCCAAGCCCACAAAAGCCGGCATGATGGCGCCAAACACCATGATCAAACCGTGCATGGTGGTCATCTGATTAAAAAAGTTAGGGTCTACCAATTGCAAACCGGGCTGAAATAATTCGGCTCGAATTACAAAGGCCATAAGCCCACCAATTAACAAAGAACCCAGCGCCAGTAATAAATACATAGTGCCAATGTCTTTGTGGTTAGTGGTATACACCCAACGCAAAAAACCTTTATCTGGGCCGTGATGATGCTCCTCATCCGTAGGTGCATCTGCCCCGTCTAACACTCCTTCTTGTGACATAGTGCGACCCCTTATTTATTATCTTTTATTTTTTTTAAAAACTCAGATGCAATTTGATAAGCATGCAACATAGTTTTGCACCTATTATTTATTCTCTTTAATTTCTTTAACAAGCTTGGGCGAGGCATAATCCCCTTTATTATTACCCCAGGCATTACGTTCATAAGTCACTACCGCAGCAACATCACTAACCGTTAACTGCCCGCCGAACGCCGACATGGCTGTACCGGGTTTACCATTAAGTACCATTTTTATGTGGTTATCGATATTACCCAGAGCCATGGCGCTGCCCTTAAGTGCCGGAAACATGGGCGGTATGCCGGCTCCGGTTTTTTGGTGGCAGGCAGCACAGCTAGTGTTATAAACTTTTTCACCCTGAACCATAAGCTCATCAAAGCTCATATCTTTTATTTCCCTGGCGGCCGCCTGCGCTACGGCTTGCGCGGTTACCCAGGTTTTATAATCTTCTTTGCTTACCGCCTTCACTACGATGGGCATGAAACCATGACCTTTACCACACAGCTCAGTACACTGGCCGCGGTATATTCCTGGTTTATCTATCTTGGTCCACGACTCGTTAATGAAGCCTGGAATTGTATCTTTTTTAACGGCCAGTTCAGGCACCCACCAGGAGTGAATCACATCTTTAGAGGTCAATAAGAATCTAACCTTGGTATCCACGGGCAACACCAATGGATAATCCACTTCCAGTAAATAGTTCACGTCTTTTGGTTGGGTATTGGCTATCTGCTCATCGGGTGTGGACATGGAGGAGAAGAAATCTACTTCTTCATTCAAGTAAGTGTATCGCCATTTCCATTGATAACCTGTTATCTGAATATCAATCTCGGCATCGGTATTGTCGTACATATCGATAAGCGTGGCGGTAGCAGGAATACACATGCCCACTAGAATAACTAATGGAATTACCGTCCAGATAAGTTCAACTATGGTGGATTCGTGGAAGTTGTGTGCCTTGGCACCTCGGCTTTTTCGATGGTAAATAATGCTGTAAAGCATGACACCAAATACCACGACGGCTATGGCAACGCAGATATAGAAAATAGTCATGTGCAAATCATGTACTTGGTGACTTACACGGGTTACGCCTTCTGTCATATTCAAACCCCATTCTGCGAACGCAGAATGAGATGTTGTTAATAAGAGTAAAGCGGATACAGCAGAAAATCCCACTCTTTTCATGGGTCCCCCTCAGGCTGAAAATTTATACTTATTTTTATTCCTTGTTCTACTATAAGAGAACAAAACCAATAAAATTCATATCCACCTAATACGCCATTTTTAGTCGAAACTAGCCTAAATAGTAAATTGCCGTCCCAATATTTATAAAATACCACACCTAATATGCCAACTTTAATTATTAAAATTTACTGGCATTTATATTGCTAGTTAGATTATTAAATTTAATTCATCGATAGATAAATTCATGTTCTCATTACTTTTCATTAGATAAATAATTCATTTTTTAGTTAGAAACTATCAAGATATTAGCGCCCAACTATACTTTTCATATATTTGTAAATTATTAAAAAGAAGATTAATTATGACAATTAAAGTTGCCATAAATGGATTTGGTCGAATTGGTCGCCTAGCATTTAGAGCGTTATTGCAGCGACCAGAGTTTAAAGTGGTGGCTATTAATGACTTAATCACATCCGATTATATGGCGTATTTACTAAGGTACGATTCCACTCACGGACAATTTAAAGCCAACATACAAAGCACCGAAGAAAGCCTAATAATTGATGGTGACGTCATCCGCACCACCGAACATCAACAGCCCTTGGATTGCAACTGGCAAGAATTGGATTGTGATGTGGTGATTGAAAGCACTGGCCTATTTACCGGCAGCCACCAGGCACAAAGACACATACAAGCTGGGGCCAAGAGAGTGGTTATTAGCGCGCCCTCCACCGACGCACCCATGTTTGTGATGGGGGTGAATCATGAGCAATACCGCCCAGAGATGGAAGTCATTTCCAACGCCTCCTGCACCACCAATTGCCTGGCCCCCATAGCAAAGGTACTGCAGGATAATTGGGGTATTAGCGAGGGACTCATGACCACAGTGCACGCCGCCACCGCCACCCAGCGTACCGTGGACGGTGCCATTGCGTCTGACTGGCGCGGTGCACGCAGTATGGGTAACAACATAATTCCAAGCTCCACAGGCGCAGCCAAGGCGGTTGGTAAGGTGATCCCTGAATTAAATGGGAAATTAACGGGCATGGCCTTTAGAGTGCCCACCATTGATGTATCTGTGGTGGACCTGACGGTAAGACTGGAGAAGTCAGCCAGCTATGAAAACATCAAAACAGCCATGAAATACGCTAGTGAAAATGAGCTAAAAGGCATACTGGGTTACACGGAGGACGCTGTGGTTTCGTCTGATTTTTTACACGACCCGCGCAGCGCCATTTTTGATGCCAGTGCTGGCATTGCCTTGAATGATAATTTTATGAAACTCATTGCTTGGTATGACAACGAATGGGGTTATGCCAATCGTTTAGTGGATTTAATAAAATATACCTTTGGAAAATAACCGCTCTTTGCCATCCTAGGCGCCGCGCTTTACCGTTCATCCTAAACATAAAAACCGGCACTTGGCCGGTTTTTTTTATTTAGAACGCTTCAGTAACGAAAGAATGATTTAATCGTCATCCCGACGCACTACCTCAATACTGGTCACGTTTTGGAAGCCGCGAGGTAATTTGTTACCACGGCGGCCACGCTCCCCTTGATAATGCTCAAGATCCTTAAACTTCATCTTCACATGACGCTTGCCGGCATTCACGATCAGCATGTCACCATCTTTCATCAATGCTAAACCAATCAGAGTTTCGGTACCGCCAGCGCCGAGGTTAATAATTTTATTGCCCTTGCCTTTTGACATGAGCGGTAGGTCTGCCGCAGGGAAGGTTAACAAACGTCCTTCGTTGCTCACGGCAATAACCCAATCCTGCTTTTGGTCGGCCAGTTTCACCGGCATATGCAGGTTTTTATCATCCGGTTTATTTAATAATGCTTTACCGTTTTTGTTTTTAGACAGCATGTCTGCAAAAGTGGTAACAAATCCGTAACCGGATTCACTGGCAATTAAATACTGCTCTTTATTGGCACCCACTATCATGGTTGCCAGGGTTGCACCTGCGGTTAGGTTCACAGAACCCGTTACCGGCTCACCGTAACCACGGGCACCAGGTAGCCCATGAATATTAATACTGTAACTGCGCCCTGTGCTATCCAGGAACACCGCCTGCTGATTGGTCTTGGCATTGGACTGCACAAGGAAAGCATCCCCCGACTTGTACGTTAACGTATTACCATCCACATCGTGGCCCTTAGCGGCACGAATCCAGCCTTTGGTTGATAACACCACCGTGACCGGGTCTGCGCCCATAAGATCGGTTTCGCTTAATGCGATCGCTTCCTGACGAGCCACAATTGGGCTGCGACGGTCGTCCCCATAGGTTTCGGCATCGCTGGTGATTTCTTTTTTAACCAGGGTCTTCATGCGGCGTTCGCTGCCGAGAATTTTTTCTAGCTGATCACGTTCTTTGGCCAGCTCGTCTTGCTCGCCACGGATGCGCATCTCTTCCAGTTTGGCTAAGTGGCGTAATTTTAATTCAAGTACTGATTCAGCTTGAATATCACTCAAACCAAATCGTTTTATTAACTCTTGTTTGGGCTCTTCTTCATGACGAATAATTTCGATTACTTCGTCGATGTTTAAAAATGCCACCAACAAACCATCTAAGATATGCAAACGGGCCAGCACTTTCTCTAACCTGTGTTCTAAACGGCGACGCACGGTGGCGGTACGATATTCCAGCCATTCTTTTACAATCATGGATAGGTTTTTAACCTGAGGCAGGCCATTAATACCAATCATGTTCATGTTGATACGGTAGCTTTTTTCCAGATCGGTGGTGGCAAACAAATGATTCATCAGTTGCTTTAGATCCACCCGGTTCGATTTAGGAATAATCACCAAGCGAGTAGGATTTTCGTGGTCAGACTCGTCACGTAAATCGGCCACCATGGGCAATTTTTTCTTGGTCATCTGTGCGGCAATTTGCTCAATGACCTTGTTGCCTGAACACTGGTGGGGCAGCGCGGTAATGACTACATCACCGTCTTCTATTTCATAGATGGCTCGCATTTTCACACTGCCACGGCCGCTCTCGTACATCTTTTGAATGTCGGCCTTGGGCGTAATAATTTCAGCATCGGTAGGGTAATCTGGCCCCGCTACAAACTGGGTTAGATCCTGGGTGGTGGCTTTAGGGTTATCCAGCACATGAATACAGGCGTTGGCTAACTCACGTAAATTATGGGGCGGAATATCTGTGGCCATGCCCACCGCGATGCCCATAGTGCCGTTTAACAAGATGTTAGGTAAACGTGCCGGCAGTGTTACCGGCTCTTTCAAGGAGCCATCAAAGTTAGGCTGCCAATCTACCGTGCCCTGACCCAGCTCGCCCAGTAATACATCGGCATACTTGGTTAACTTGGATTCGGTGTAACGCATGGCGGCAAATGATTTAGGGTCATCTGGGGAGCCCCAGTTTCCCTGTCCATCCACCAGCGGATAGCGATAAGAAAACGGCTGCGCCATCAACACCATAGCTTCGTAACAGGCACTATCACCGTGGGGGTGAAACTTACCCAGTACGTCACCCACAGTACGGGCTGATTTTTTATACTTGGAACCGGCCTTTAAACCCAATTCGCTCATGGCGTAAGTAATGCGTCGTTGCACCGGCTTTAAACCATCACCAATGTGAGGCAAGGCACGGTCCATGATCACGTACATGGAGTAATTTAAGTAGGCACTTTCGGTGTAGTCTTTAAGGGTTTGACGTTCTACGCCGTCTTCCCCAATTACAATATCGTTCATAATTTTTCCCTACCCTACCAAAGCATTTTTTTAATTTGGCAGTAGCTAAATATTTTCAGGACAAGAGCCTATTTATTTTTTCACAGATTCGCTGGCATGGATGCCTGCGTAAGCCTATAAGGATATATTTACGGCGACTGTGTAAAACTGAATGGGAGCTTGTCTATTCACAATTTTCACTCACTATTTTTTATAAAAGGTAATTAACTTAAATCAACCAAATTACCTTTTTCTTCTAACCAGCTTTTACGATCTGCCGCTCTCTTTTTAGACAGCAGCATATCCATAATTTCATCGGTACCGTCTTCTGTCTGAAGCGACAACTGCACTAAACGGCGGGTATCCGGATCCATAGTGGTTTCACGCAACTGTAATGGGTTCATTTCACCCAATCCTTTAAATCGCTGCACGCCCACTTTACCGCGTTTTTTCTCGGCTTCTATTCGATCCAACACCCCTTGGCGTTCCGCTTCATCTAGGGCGTAAAATACTTCTTTGCCCACATCAATACGATACAAGGGCGGCATGGCCACATAAACATGCCCCTCTTCTACTAAGGTACGGAAATGCTTTACAAACAGCGCACACAATAGAGTAGCGATGTGCAATCCATCGCTATCCGCATCGGCCAGGATGCAAATTTTACCGTAACGCAAGGTAGATAAATCGGAACTGCCCGGGTCTATGCCCAAGGCCACCGAGATATCGTGAATTTCCTGAGAGGCCAATACCTCACCCGAGTCCACTTCCCAACTGTTTAAAATCTTACCGCGCAAGGGCATGATGGCTTGGAATTCACGGCTTCTGGCCTGCTTGGCAGAGCCCCCAGCCGAGTCCCCTTCCACTAAAAATAATTCTGAAAAGCGAATATCACTGGTGGAGCAATCGGCCAATTTACCTGGCAAGGCAGGTCCCTGAGTGACTTTTTTACGCACCACTTTTTTAGCGCTGCGCATACGGCTTTGCGCATTAGCAATGACCATCTCGGCCACTTGCTCACCTAACGTAGAGTGCTCATTTAACCACAAGCTGAAACTGTCTTTCACCACACCCGATACAAAGGCGGCGGCTTCACGACTGGATAAACGCTCTTTGGTTTGACCTGAAAATTGTGGGTCGGCCATCTTTGTAGACAACACATAGGCCACTTTGTCCCAAACATCATCCGGCGTGAGTTTTAAGCCGCGGGGTAATAAATTTCTAAATTCACAGAACTCTCGCAAGGCTTCCAGTAAACCGGTACGCATTCCGTTCACATGAGTACCGCCTTGCGCCGTGGGGATAAGGTTAACGTAGCTTTCCATTAACTGTTCGCCCCCTTCCGGTAGCCACTGCACCGCCCAATCTACGGCTTCTTTTGTTCCCACCATAGAACCTACAAAAGGATCTTTGGGTAATACTTCAAAGCCCTTAGTGGCGGTAGTGAGGTAATCCACCAGCCCGTCTTCGTAAAACCAGGTCTGGTTATCTTCAACATTACCGTGATTGATAAACTCTATGGTTAACGCCGGACATAAAACTGCTTTAGCTCGCAATACATGCTTTAAACGCAACACCGAAAATTTATGGCTATCAAAATACTTGGGGTCTGGAGAGAAACGTACTGTGGTACCGGTATCTTTTTTACGCTTAGTATCACCAATGATTTCAAGCTCAGTGGCTTTTTCACCGTCTTTAAAAGAAATGTGTGACACTTTACCGTCGCGCTGAACGCTCACTTCCAAGTTAAGTGATAAAGCGTTCACCACCGAAATACCCACGCCGTGTAAACCACCACTAAATTGGTAGCTGTCGTTGGTAAACTTACCACCTGAGTGCAGCTTGGTTAAAATAAGTTCTATGCCCGACACGCCGTGTTCAGGGTGAATATCGGTGGGCATGCCACGGCCGTTATCGGTTACCGACAACGTTTGATCGGCAAATAATTCAACGGTAATGTGATTACAATGGCCGGCTAACGCCTCATCCACCGAGTTATCGATGACCTCCTGAGCCAGGTGGTTGGGGCGCGTGGTTTCTGTGTACATGCCCGGGCGTTTTCTAACCGGGTCCAGGCCACTTAAAACTTCAATGGATGCCGCTGTGTAGTTGCTCATACTCTTCTTGGTACTCTTTAAATCGTAAGATGGGCCAGCTTAATAAGCACTGGCCGCAAAATTCATAATACTGGGTAAACGTAAGTTGTAATCTTGGTAGCTGTGATCGCCACCGTATTCAATAAAACTGGGGCCATTGCGATATTTGCTTACCGCCTGGCGATAGTCCAGGGTTTCATCCTGGGTTTTTAATAACAATAAGTGATGCCTAGGATAACGTAATGGTGCCACATCTATGGCCCTCAGCTCTTCGATATAATCCTCGGTCACGATAAATGTTTCATCATTATGATAATTTTTATTCACCCCCAGGTAATCCCTGAGTAACTCATAGGGCTTCACCGCCGGATTGATTAACGCGGCACGGCCACCAAAATGTTCCACCAGATAGCTGGCGTAATACCCGCCCAGACTACTGCCTATAACCAGTACATTTTCCACTCCCACCTCGTCGATCAGCTGTTCGTACAAAAATTGAGCATCGTCCATGGCCTTGCCAGGCTCGGGAGGTAACTGGGGTATGTGCAGGTTTTGTGCGACATCGTATTTGGCAAAAAACGCTTGAGTTAACTGCGCTTTATGCGAATCGGGTGAGCTTTTAAAACCATGCAGATACAAGCAACGCAATTGATCAGGGATCATCTAGGGCCCCTTAAGGTCTTGTTCTTATGATTGCATTTTTCGCTAGCATACTCGTAGGAAGGGGAAATGGGCAAGCCGCAGGCAGGAATTTGCTGTTTGCCGCTCAAATTCTGAGGCGCAAGGCCACACCATGGCCGATTCTTTGGGCAT
>Ga0209184_1000655_pt1 | contig 32367 bp, 15 predicted proteins | sample EN8Hudsemesocosm_2_FD_184627 | JGI IMG/M metagenome (GOLD analysis project Ga0209184, IMG submission 184627) | Methane-oxidizing microbial communities from mesocosms in the Hudson Canyon - EN8C Hudson Canyon (SPAdes) (version 2) | ecosystem: Environmental > Aquatic > Marine > Cold seeps | place... | reverse complement strand
AGAAAATCCAATCGAAGAAAATCCAATCGAAGAAAATCCAATCGAAGAAAATCCAATCGAAGAAAATCCAATCGAAGAAAATCCAATCGAAGAAAATCCTGCAGATGAGGTGATACAAAGCAACGGCCACTCCCACCCTAAAATGGTAGGTATGAGTCAAAGTGGTGCAGTGATGCATGGTATGAGCGATAAGCGCATGGCCGAACACATGACGGTGATGGAGCTGGTTTCGCATAAAAAAGTAACCCTGGCCAGTGTTCGAAGTGGTGATTGGTCAAACCCTGCTACCTGGGGTGGTCAACTGCCTAGTGTTGGTGAGCGTATTTTAATTGATGAAGGGCATCAGGTGACTGTCGACAAAGTCATGAACACTTCTTTCAGGACCATTCGAGTTGATGGCTCATTAACATTCGCTACCCATGTGAATACCGAGCTTCACGTGGATACAATGTTAGTCAATTACGGTGCCGAATTTATTATGGGTAGCCATGAGGCCCCCATTCACTCAAAAGTGACTGCCCGTTTAATTATTGAAGATTTCAAAGGTGAGGGCATAGAAAGTACTCGCAGCAATAGCCCGGATTATGACCCGTATAAATTAGGTCTGGGTATTATGGCTCATGGTAAATTTATTACTCATGGTGCAGAAAAAACCGGTTATGTTGCATTAGATAAAGCCTTTGCCGGCGACAAAAAAATTAAACTGGATGTCGTTCCGGTTAATTGGCGTGCAGGGGATGACCTTGTACTAGCGGGTATGAATAGCGATGCAACCGGTGATGAAAAACTGCGTATTAAATCAATCGATCAGGCAAAAAATACTATCTACTTAAATAATGCCCTGTCGTATGACCACGTGCCTCCCAAACATAATAAATTTGGCCTGAAACTTAAAGTGCATCTAATTAACACCAGTCGTAATGCCATTATTGAGACGGCAGAAGAGCATCGTGAAACTGTTTTTGTACACAATGATAAAAATGGTAAACACGGAGCCACACAAGAGTTTACTAATAGGGGGCATGTGATGTTTATGCACTCTAATAATGTGGACATTAGTTATAGCGGTTTTTATCACCTTGGCCGAACCAATAAAATCTACGCGGCTGATGATAGCTATGAGGCTGAAAATGGCGACATGGTTATAGGCAAAAATCCTAGGGCCCGTTACCCTGTGCACTTTCACCGTGCGGGCATGGGTGGTAAGCCAGCGCATGTTTTAGGCAATGCGGTAGTGAATGCGCCAGGCTGGGGGTACGTGAATCACTCAAGCCATGCTGTCATGTTAAACAATGTTGCCTACGATACCAGCGGCGCAGGGTATGCATCAGAGGCCGGTGATGAAGTAGGGTCTTTTATTAATAACGTTTCAATTAAATCTCACGGTTCAACCATGAAAGGCATGACGCCTAGTCGCCTTGGCGCTCGTCCAAAGAATGAATTTGGCCATGAAGGCAGCGGATTTTGGGTTCACTCAAAGGCCATTGTTTTGCAAGACAATATTGCTACAGGGTTTTCACACTCAGGTTTTGCCATGTTTAGGGAATACATCGATGGCGCTGAAACCCACATGATTCGTACCGACCTAATTAACGACAGCAACGGTCTTTATGCTAACGTAGATGAGATTGTGGTTGAAGATATGAAAAACGTTCCCTTTCAAACCATGCAGCGCAATACTGCCTATGGTGGTAATACGGCCATGGAATGGAGCAAGATTGATATCGGCGCCAATAACGACTTTTTAGGTTACGCCATAGCAGCTGGTGAGGTCCGTTGGTATTCCAGCAGTGTCACTCATAAAAACCTAACCTACATTGGTAATATTGATAAACCCTCTGGCATCGGTATAGATTACAATCCTAACAGCGGTGGTACACGCTATTATGATTTGCATGTTGAAGGTTTTGATATCGGCATGAATATCTCACCACGCCAGAACAATAATGGCACCGCGGTAAAAAATGCCTATATGGCGAATATTACCGACTTCCATTTTATCAAGCGCTATAACTATGGTCATAAAGCTTCGGTTTCAGGTGACGTGACGTTTGGTAATCTGACCGGGAAAGCGCTTAATGGCAAAGACCGCGTAAACTTCACGGTTAGCGGTATTACTCATGCCTCGGCCAATAAAAAAATACCCAACCCCGAAGTATCAACCATGGTGATTGATATTGCCGACTGGGGGCAGCCATATCGTATATATATGGTTAAGGAGCAGTCTCCTGATTTTGTTCCGTACCCATCAAGCCTTGACAGTAAAGTTCGTAAATCATTGCCATCTGAATGGATCAACAAAAACAATCGTTGGTTTAAGGCCAACGTAGGCATGCCGATGAATGGTGAGTATTTACCAAATAATGTTCAGACGTTTAGTGGCACCAAAAATATTGGTTTGCTGCCTGTGAAATAATAGGCGCAGTACCTGCTTCTCTTTGATTATTGAAACTAGACAGTGGCTGTAATAAGGCGCTGTCTTTTACATTGGTTAGTAACCGCATAAAAAATCAGATTCATCAGCATCATCAACTTCCGGTCCTTATTCTGTGATCGATTTAATCTAGTCTGAGTGGGTTAGCTTAATTTTCACTGTTAAGTTTTGCATGGTTATGTAGTGCTTAACCCAATTATAAATTCGATACAAACGCACTGGTTAGTGCCATATATCCATGTTTAGGCTTAAGTAGCCCCTGTTTAGGCGTCTAAAACCCCCTTCTAGTTGCCAGCCTCTATCATTCGGCAGATATGAACAAATCCCTTGTCCGTGGAAAATGTTGATAACAGTGAGGGGTAATTAATTATATGCACTTGCTACTTTTTATTAAACTATGAGGTTTGTTATGAAAAAATCCCTATTATGTATTGCAGTAATGACTGCCTCGTTAGGTTTGTCAGCCTGCGGTGGGACACTCTCAGAAGAATTAGAAGATCAAATTTTGGTTGATCAGCCTGAAATAGGTAACGATACTGGCACTTCAAATGACGACGAAACCACAGGCGGTGATCAAAGTGGCACCGAGGATGGGAATGGTTCGGAAGGTGGTGTTACTGAAGGTGGCACAGGAGGTGGAGTTGAAGGTGGCGTTGAAGGTGGCGATGAAGGTGGCGATGTGGCCGAGGGTAACGTTATTGAGGGGGATGTTGTAGAAGATAACTCAACCGAAGATAACTCAACCGAAGATAACTCAACCGAAGATAACTCAACCGAAGATAACTCAACCGAAGATAACTCAACCGAAGATAACTCAACCGAAGATAATTCAACCGAAGATAACTCAACCGAAGATAATTCAAATGAGGTAGTAGAAAGTAACGGGCATACACACCCTGATATGGTAGGGATGGACATGGACATGGACATGGGTCATGGTCATGATTTTTTAGTTTCTGCTGATGATGCCACGCTCACAAGTATTAAAAGCGGGCTTTGGAGTGATCCGGCAACTTGGGGAGGCGATATTCCAGAAAAAGGTGAGCGGATTTTGATTTCTCCTGACCATATAGTTGTAGTGGATGGTGTGTTTGAAGAATCATTTAGAACAATACTTGTTCAGGGTATTTTAAATTTTTCTGTCAACGTAAATACCGAACTTAAAGTAGATACTTTACTTGTGGCCAGTGGCGGTACATACATGATGGGAAGTCATGATGCTCCCATTCAGTCACAGGTAGTTGCTCGTTTGATTATCGAAGACTTCAATGGTGAAGGTATTGAAACAATGGATTCGAATAGCCCTGATTACGACCCTTATAAAATGGGATTGGGGGTTATTTCAATGGGTAAGTTTATTACGCACGGAACAGAGAAAGAAACATTCGCTACATTAAATCAGGCACATTCAGGTGATAATTCAATTAAACTTGACCAAATACCTTCGGACTGGAAGGTTGGTGATGATATTGTAATAGCAGGTGTACAGCGTGATAGTAAGGGTGAAGATGCAAGGCAAATAAAGGCCCTGGATCGTAGAAGTAATTTATTGATGCTAGATAAATCCTTGGAATTTGATCATGTATTGCCAAGTCATAGTAAGGCCGATTTAGAACTTAAGGTTCATGTGATTAATACCACACGTAATGCCATTATTGAAACGGCTGAGCAATATCGTACCAGTTATTTTGAGCATGACGATAAAGTAGGGCGCTTTGCCAATACCCGCGAACTAACTAATCGTGGCCACGTAATGTTTATGGGGACTAACTCTGTTGATGTAAGCTATACCGGTTTTTATCATTTGGGGCGGACTGTAAAGGCTTACCCGGCGCATGATACTCATACAGATGAAGAAACTGGCGAACTGGTTATAGGGCGAAACCCTAAAGCCCGTTATCCGCTGCACTTTCATCGCGTTGGAATGAAAGGGGAGTCGGGCTATGTATTAGGTAATGCCATCGTTAACAGCCCAGGGTTTGGTTTAGTAAACCACTCAAGCAATGTAAAAATGCGTAACAACTCAGCCTATAATGTTTACGGTTCGGCGTTTGTTGCGGAAGCGGGTGATGAGGTCGGGGATTTCATTGGAAACATTGCCATTAAAACTCAGGGTACAAAGTTTAAGGGGGGGCCAACTATTGGTCATAGCAGTACTCGTCACGAAGATTTAGGCTTTGAAGGGTCTGGCTTTTGGATTCAGTCACGTACCGTAGTTATGAAAGATAATATTGCCACTGGTTTTTCTTTGGCGGGTTTCACTTTCTGGAATGAGAATATTGATAATGCCGGTGAGCGTATGATTCGTACCGAATTTATTTATGATCCGTTCAAAATATTCGAAAATGAAACCGAAATTAGCCTTAATACATTAGTGCAAAAAACCCCAGTGCATCCTGCCACTGGTAATCAGTCTTATGGTGGTCAGAGAGGCCTAAATATTCATAAGATGTCGGTGCTACGATTTAGTGACTTTTTAACACACAGTGTTAACCAAGGTGAAGTGCGTTGGTACGCAGGTCAGGGTAAGGCAGATAAAATGACCATGATAGGTGATCTAGAAAACCCACAAGGCACGGCGATTTTACAGCACGGTAATAGTGGCCAGTTTACTTTTTCTAACTTGCATATAGAAGGTTTTGAAACAGGAGCAGAACTAACTCCGAGACAAGGCACGGTGGTAATGCACAATGCTTATATGAATAATGTAATCGACTTTAAATATTATAAAAGATGGAGCTATGCACATAAGGCAACTGTATCTGGCGATGTGAATTTTGGTCAGCTGAGCAACACTGCTTTGGGTGATAGAGAACGTTATAACTACGCCATGGTGAGTGCACCCAGCTATGGTGCAAATGCAGCGTTGTCAACCATGGTGATTGATACCACTGATATGGCGCAGCCATACCGTGTTTACATGCTTGAAGAGCAAGACCCAAGCTATATTCCTTTTATTGCTGAAAACATGCGGGAGGGCGATATAAAGAAGACACAGCAAGATTGGCTGGGTAAGAGTAATCAATGGCTACTCGATAATCACAATTGGACGGTAGCAGGTGAGCTCATTCCAAAGTCGGTAGAGATTTTGAATGGCTCGTTAAATACTGGTGCAGTGGCGATTGATAAGGAAGATGATTATGCCAAGGTCACAGACCCCAAGAGCTATGGTGATGCAGAGCCATTGTTCAACTTGGATATGATTAACAAGTGAGGTGAGCAGGCCAATTATGGCCTGCATTTTAGTATGGTGACGCTATGATTTAAGGCCCTTTTAAGGGTCTTTTTTATGTCTGTTAATCCACATTAAGGGGGCTTGAGAAAACTAAACTAAACTAAACTAAACTAAAAAGGGAAGTTTCTTAGGCAATGATATGTTAATAGCTTAGAGAGTTATATGGGTTCAGTACAAAGAGGTTTTACCTTGATAGAGTTGATCTTGGTCATAGTAATATTGGGCATACTAGCTGCTTTTGCATTGCCTAAGTTTGCCAATTTGGGTCACTCTGCTAGTCAGGCTGTATTTGATGGTCATGTGGGGGCTATTCGCAGTGCCATTAAGTTGTACCACTTGAAATGGCGAGCCAGTGGCCAACCGGTTTCATCTGTGTCCATATATATAAGCATACCCTCGGTTAGTGGTTATCCTGCCGGGGGTGGAATTCTAACCAAGGCCTATGAGGGTGATTGTCAGAAGATCTGGGGGGATATGCTGGAGGGCAGTGATAGTAATCTGCCCAATATAAAAGCGGCCAGCGGTTGGTCGGCAACCACAATCGACAATGAATGGGCCAGAAACGCATCACCTATTGGCTCCTTGGGTGAAGCCCAGGATCTTTATTGTCACTTTGTTTATACGGGTGCCTATTATGGCGGTGGTTTCAGTGGCACGGGCAGTGAGCTCATTCCAGCTTTGCAATACAACATCAGCAGTGGCCAATTGAATGTCATTGACTGGCCCTTTCCCCCTTAAACCAAGCCGGTTTAAACTGCCCCCAGCTCGGCGTATATAAGCCCCTCTTATGTAATAGCCTCCATCGTTTGATATATATGAACAAACCCCTTGTCGATCCAGAATGTCAGTTATTAAATGAAGATGAGTTTCTTCATGTGCTGTTTAATTCTTGAGACTTTGAGGCTTGTTATGAATAAATCCCTTCTATGCATTGCGGTGGTGACTGCCACCCTAGGGCTCTCTGCCTGTGGGGGGGGGCTTTCTGAAGAAATTGAAAGATTAGATTCATTCAATCCAGCTGAACTTGAAAGTGACAATAACGAAAGTTCGAGTGTTGATGGTGCTGAAGGCGGTGGGGCGGATGAGGGGCAAGGTGAAAATGGTGGAGGGAATGTTGACGTAGGTGATGCATCAGCGAGTGAAAGTGACCCAGTTGACCCAGTTGACCCAGTTGACCCAGTTGATCCCGTTGATCCCGTTGATCCCGTTGAAGATAGCAGTCCAGTCGTTAGTAATGGGCATACCCACCCCGAGATGGTGGGCATGGATATGGATATGGATATGGACATGGACATGGATCATGGTGCAAGTTCATTTTTAGTTGAGGCCGATCACGCCACTTTAAGCAGTGTGAGAAATGGTAATTGGTCTGATCCTGCGACTTGGGGAGGCGGTCTGCCTAAAGATGGTGAGCGAGTTCATATAAGCAAAAGCCACAGTGTTGTGGTGGACCGTGTTCTTGCCGAATCTTTAAATACACTGCGTATTGATGGCACATTAATGTTCGCTACCCATGTAAATACTCAGCTAATACTCGACACGATGCTTGTGAGCATGGGCGCAACATTTATTATGGGTAGCCACGATGAACCGATTCAACCTCAGGTTGAGGCTCGATTAATCATCAAGGATTACAATAATGAAGGTTTTGAAACCAAGGAGATGAACAGCCCAGACTTTGACCCGTTTAAAGTTGGTTTAGGTGTGGTCTCCCTTGGTAAAGTGATCATGCACGGCAGTGAAAAAGAGGCTTACGTCACGATCAATGGCGTTAGTAAAAACGAATCAATTTTATATGCTGACGAACTGCCAGAAAATTGGTCTGTTGGTGATCAGATAACTGTTGCCGGCATGCAAACCAGCGGCAAAGGCGAAGAAACTCGTACTATTATAGCCCTTAATATGCAAACTAATGTTATCGAGCTGAATGCTCCGTTGGAGAATGACCATCTTACGCCTAAACATAACAAAGCTGGTCTTCAGTTAAAAGTCCATGTTATCAATACAAGCCGTAATGCAATAATTGAAACAGCTGAAAAGAACCGTAACCTTAAAAAATTACATAACGACCATAAAGAAGATCGTCGTAAAACCGAAGAATATACTAGTCGTGGCCATGTAATGTTCATGCATTCCAATAATGTTGATATTGCCTATAGTGCTTTTAGGCATCTTGGCCGAAGCAATAAAAAATACCATGCAAATGATACCAAGTTAAATTCAAACGGCAGCGTTAAAGAGGTAGGTAGAAATCCTAAGGCTCGCTACCCTGTGCACTTTCATCGAGCAGGCATGAAGGGTAATCCAGCTTATGTGCTTGGTAATGTCGTTTATAAAGGTCCAGGCTGGGGTTTTGTAAATCACTCTAGTAACGTTACGATGAAAAGTAATGTTTCATTCGGTGTCTTTGGTTCTGGATTTGCTGCAGAAGCTGGTGATGAGGTGGGCACCTTTGAAGACAATATATCCATGAAAAATATTGGTTCGTGGGAGTACTGGTCTGGCGCCTGGATACATGCTCGTGCAAATGATGATTTAGGCCATGAAGGTAATGGTTACTGGATTCAATCACGAACGGTGAAACTGAAAGATAATATAGCCACGGGTTTTAGAGCAAACGGCTATTCTTTTTGGGGTACCTTTATTGATGGTGCAGGTGATCACAAAGTTGATACTAAATATGCAGCCAACTCATCATCGCTTACAACTGATACCGTAAAAGCTAAGCAGATTAATGTAGCTCAGCCTTTCAATAATAATATGGCCTACGGCGGCAACATTGCACTGCACTACGGCAGCTGGTCTAACGGGCGTGACTATATTAATGACTTTTTGGGCTATCAGATTAGAACGGGACAGGGGCGTTGGTATGCGCCAGTACAAAGCTATAAAAACCTTGTATTAATCAATGATGTGAACAAACCCAAGGGTACGGGTGTTAAACACCACGAAAACAGCGGGGGCATGAAGTATTACGATGTTTATATTGAAGGTTTTGAAAATGGATTTGAAATGACATCAAGGGGGTTTAGCCCCAACCTTTTGCAAGATGGCTATCTTAATAATATAACTGACATCACCTTCATTAAGCGATATAACTCATATAATCATGAGGCAACCGTTAAGGGTGATGTCAAGTTTGGTGACTTATCTGAACAGGCCCTTAATGGTAAAGAAAGAAATAACTTTTCAGCTTATGGAAAAACCCACAGCGCAGCGATGGCAGCCAAAGACTGGAAAATGAGATCGTCAAAATTAATAATAGATATTGAAGATTTTGGTCAGCCTTACAAGGTGTTCTTAGTTAAAGAGCAGTCACCTGAGTTTATTCCGTATCCTTTCAGTATGGAGGGCGGCGCATTGTCAAAAGTACCTAAACAGTATCGAGGTAAGACAAATCTAGAATTGATTGACCTATACGGTCAGCCAGTCAATGGTGAACTGCTAGCCAAAGATGCTTTGTATTTGGAAAAAACTAAAAATATTGGGTTGAAATCCTTATAGATTTAGGAATTTAAATACACCTAGTTCACAAATTGAACTAGGTGTATTTAGAACCTTTATGTTTAGTATATAAAAATATTGGTTTAGCGAAAAAGCTCGCGGCTCTTTTGTTGGTAATATGGGTATTGTTCTAGAAATTGATGGAAGCAAATGATCACTTTTTCACTTTCAATGCCTGTAGCTTCGGCTAGTTGGCATAGCCTATTGGTATCTTTGTGCTCTGCAAAAACAAAGCGCATGGCCATTTCAATGCAGCCACGAAGAAGCTGCACTTGTAAATGGTTGTCGCCATCAATTCTATACTCGCCGATTTGCCTAATTATTTTACTGTATTTTGCGCTTACTCCCCACTGTGCTAGCAATTGACTGGAAAAGTTAAAGGCATCTTGGCCCATATGGGTGCGCTGTAGTTCTACTCTTGTATTTAGGCTCCATTGCCTACAATTAGATTGCATCTTCTGTTCACATTCGGTGAAGTTTTCAGGATTTTGTTGCTGTAAACCCAGCGAACCACATTCTTGCAAAATAATACATAAGTACATTTCATGGCTCGACATAACCCCAATATTTTTTAACTTGCTGAACCTTTTAGCAAGAGTCGCAGCAAAAATCATTGCGATCCACTGTTTTCTACACTTAGTAGTATCCTTACTTTTTAGCCTGATCGGGTGCGTGCCTACCGTGCTAACTATTAAGTTTTTTAACCAATCACTCCCTAGTCGGTTGATTAAACCGGTTTGTAAGGAGGTGATGTTAAATCCTCCAAAAAAGCGACTATTCATAGCGCCTAATACTTTTGCACAAATGATCGGATCAAGTGAAATTGTCTCAACTAGTATGTTAGTGTCTTCTTGTCCATTTTCAATTATTGTTAATAATTGATCAGCAACTGAAGATATAGATTGTGGGTTATTGGTGTCTGATTTATTGGCGGTGTTCTGGATATCAGTAAATGAGTTGTACTCTTTTTTAAATTGCGCTGGCCTGATACCAGTACGTTTAAGAAAAGCTCTTTCAAAACTTTTTCTATCTGAAAAGCCTAATTTTGATGCTATAAGGCTAATGTCTTTGTCAGAAATCAATAGAGAAATGGCTTTAAAATGTTTAGTAGAGCTTAATATATCTCGGAAGTTGCTACCCTCTTCATTGAGTTTTCGCACTAACGTCCGCTCAGCCATTTCAAAGTGTTTAGCTGCTAAACTGGAGTTGGCCTCATGAAGGGTGTCCATATGGGTTAACCATAGAACTATTTTTTCACTAAGTGTGCTTGACCAAGAAAGTTTACCAGCAAGGTCTATCGAAGTGTCCAGTAAGTGTTGCTTGAGTCTATTATTTGTACCAGCCAAGGGTAAATTAAGCCATTGATCTGAAAAGGTGACAGACGTAGTGTCGCCTATATGAATCTTACCGATACTATTTTGTTTTAAATCGCCAAAATCATTAATGCCATAATCTTGCAATAGCATCTCTTGTGGGAAGCAGGTGGGACCACAAAGTGCCTGCATGTAGCGCATTACCATGCCAACAATCATTTTTTTACGTTGTGGCATTGCTTTAACGTTGGGGGTAGAGGTATCGATTAAGAAATTAATTTGCTTATATTTTGAGGTGATTACAAGGCTATCGCTGGTTATGGCAAGGCGGGTTCGGTAAAGATAGAAGTTTGTTAACGCTTCTTCTAAATCTTTGCAGGAAAGCATTAAGTAAGCCAGGTCACCAAGGGAAAATATGTTCTGACACCAACCCAACTGCCATGCGATATTATTCTGTGGAATTTTGATTTGTAAGAAGACCAAAATATCATCTAATGTGTTGTCAGTAACGCGATAGTCATTGAGGTTTTTCGGTAGATTAAATTGTGATTTCAGCTGCACAATAACATCTGGCTGAGTGTGTAGAATTCGATATAGTGGTTCTATTCTGAAGAGTGAATTCATTACTAGGCCCTTTAGCAGTAGATTTATTATAGGCTATAGAAGGAAAATGGAAACCTGATACTTAGCTTAGAGTTTTAGGTGCCCTATAGAGGCGAATTTACAACTTCAAAATAGGGGTCCAGAGTCTTAGCTTGTTTATTGTTCAATAAGCCATAGGACTTTGCCCAGCTTTTCGGGATCTTTGCATGTGCTATATATTTTTTATCATCTGCGTCAAGGAAAATATTCAAATATCTTGATGCTAGTGAATTTTGATTGCCTACGTTAAGTATCGTCATTAAATGATTGGTTGAACTTCTAGCCGTCATTTCAGGTGTACCAAGACAATTTTCAATTTCAATATTAGTGAATGAAAACAGCTCCAACTGAAGCAAGGCGTGTTGCTTTGTTGTAAGCGACCAAAATAAGTACTCATCTTCTCGGCAATCAAAATTAGCCGTTATAGGGGGGCATGGTTTTCTAGTTTCCAGTTTTTGTAGTCTGTCATTCATAGACGAAATGGTGCTTTTTATTTCAACTAGGGCCTGCATGGTACCTTGGTCTATTTCGGGGCCCATTTTTACCTGCCTATTTATTGTTTAATACTCTTTAATAGGCTGCATTATTAAGCCTATTATACTCGGTCTTTTTACTGGGGTATGGTAACTAAGTAGAATTAAAAGTGGTACTTTATAATGGGGTTTGCAAGGGTCTTGAAGGGGGTAATATGCGCCAATTGTGGGGCGTAACAATGAATAGTGAGAGCAGCCATGTGACTCGTGAGGTGTCTGCGTTATATGTCGATGTATCTGGAGGCTATGGCTGAAACCCAATTATAACGAATGTTAGCGGCAGCTATTCATTAGCAAGGAGGTTATTTCCACCCACTGCCCTCCAACAACGGCTTTACCTTACTTTAGCGACTTTCAGTGATTATTTTAGGAGTTAAAAGATCTAACAGAAGGTTGAATAATCAATAATAAGCTAAGGGAGCTGGGGTATAGAAGTATCAATAGGGCCGCTTTTTTCATTCGATTAGCGTCTATAATTATTTTATGATGCTGGAATGGGCAAGGTTGTGAAGTTTATAGCGATAACTTGGATTTTACTGTACTCCAGTATAGGTGATGCTTGCCAAGAGCCCATTAAAATACTTTATGGCCCATTATTGTCAGTTAGCTTTTATAAGGAATACATATTTCAGTTTAATGAGAATATTGAAGTGCTTACTAAGTGCAAGGTTGTAAGCGTGTTAGAGCCTACCCACGAAGGATATGTTAAATCCCTGGTGCAGGGTATAGCTCACATGAGTTTTGTACCTGGCCATTATGAATTGGCATTAAACGCGGTGGGTTATGAACGGCTCTTACGTGGAGCGGATGGTTCAAAAATTCTACTAATTGCCAAAAAAGACAGTATACCTAATAATAATATAGAGCATTTAAAGGGGGGCAATGTCTTAGTACCGGGCTTGTATTCGGAAGCATACCTTTTTCTAATAGATTGGCTTAGCGAGGCAAAAATGCTGGATGAAGTTGATATAGATATTGGCCATTCCTATGATGGCATTGCCATGAACTTACTGCGCAATAATACTTCGGCTGGTGTATTGTCTACTAGTATTTTTAATAGGATGCCTAAAAATATTAAAGATAGCTTTTATGTTATTAAAGAATCTAAATCTGTTTATGCTTTATTGATGGCTCGTAAAAATCTGCCTAAAGGTTTGAGTAGTGCTATTCAAGAGTCGGCACCATTGATTAAATTAGGCGTATGGTATGAGTCTAGGAAAAAATCGGTTCCCAGTAAAAATGGGAACCGATTTCGTGAGCAGTTAAAACTTCTTTTGGTTGATTAAACGATTTGTATTGACAAGTCTAAACGAAGAATAGGGTGAATCTATATCTGATTTACCCTATTATTTATGGATGATTAAAGTTAAGCGAATAAATTAATATATTCAGAATTGAGCGGATAACGTAAATCCAATTCCGATCCCGTAATTCCAGCCAGCCGACGTAATGCATCATGCACTGAGGGTGATTTAATGGTGATTCCATTTTCATCTGGCTGCAGTGTCTGAGGGTTTATTTTAATAGGCTTTAGATCGTTATCTGTTTTACCGACCACGGTATTGCCTTGAATGCCGGCACCCATTAATACCATACTAGAAATAGACCAGTGGCCTTTGCCTGCATCTACTTTTTCGCTGTTGTTATCATAGTAAGGTTTACGACCAATATCAGAACACATAACAATGGTGGTGTTTTGGGCTACCCCTTGAAATTCCAATTGCTCCCACAAATGATCAACCAGGGTTAGCAGTTTATCCATTTGAGTAAATTGGCGCTGGTCGTTATCACTGTGGGTATCAAAGCCACCAATTCTTAATGAGGAGGAGGTGGCCGCGCCTGATGCAAACGCAGCGGCACTAATTTCGGCGGCGGCTTTTTCGGTATTGGAATTTAATTCACCTGGAATTCGGTTTAATAGATCGTTTAGTGCGCCACTACTGTTACGGGCTGCCTGTAAATCATTCATGGCCTTAACGCTTTTATCGCCTGAAGTGGAAGCGGTTAAGCGTTGTAATAAATCACGTTTTGATTCTGCTACCGTGGCGGTGGCTTGTTCACTGTCTAAAAAACGGGTGCTATTGGCCAGGCGATCGTAGTCGCTCTTTTTAAGTACTTTTGATTTTGCTAAAAGCCCTGCGGTTTGGCCATTGCCTCCTTGGTGAATAAACGCCATGGATTGTGAGCTTGCAAAGGGCGCGGCTGCCATGGCACAAAATACAGGCATGCCTTGCCCGGTTGACCCTGATGTAGATAAGCGACTGCCCACACTATGGCTGTTGGTTAGTTGGTCTACGCCGTTAATCACCATCATGCGCTGGTGATGTTTTTGGGTAAAGATATGCAGCATGTCGCTGCTTTCAACATGCTCGGGCACAGGTGCATAACGAATGTTACCTACTTGCCGAATATCAGCACTTGGGTAATTGTTCACACGGCCCTTAGTCGAAAATACATCTGAGCCTTTTGGGTCCCATTGATTGGTCACGTCCCAGCCACCACCGGCACTTACAAATACCCAGTATCGGTCACTGCTTTGACTAAGCGCCTTAGCACTTAAAGAAAGGGTGCAGGCACCTAGGGTTAAGCCACCAAAAGCTTTTAATAATTCACGTCTGTTCATTTTTTTAGCTCCAGGCTTATTCGAAATAGAAGCGGTAATCATCGATCATGATATTTATCATGCCAATCCAGCCTCGAATTAAGTAGTCGTTATCGTAACGAACCTGATTATCGCTAACCGGGTCGTTAAAGCGGCAGTTACCATTTAGGCTATTGGTGGTGCTGTCGCTTTGTCCTGCTGCCACCACAGATAAATAGTGGTCGTATAGCTGCACAAGGCTTTCATCATCAGTTTCAACCGCTTGCCCCCATAAAACCCACATTAGGTTTTGCAAATTAAGTTTAATGCTTTCGTGGGCTTGTTCACTTAGGTTGCCGTTTTCTTGCAATGAGCCTTCCCAGTTAAACTCGGGCAGTAATATGCGATCCGTTGGCATTTTTGCCAAGTCCTGTTTTAAGGATTCACAAGCACCGTAAGAGGCGGTGTATTGCTGAATTAACGTCATGATGCCGTTGGCTTGATCGCCCTGATACACACTGCTTGATAACAGGGTATTGCTGCCGCTAAAACTGCTGTCATTTAAAGTAGCTTTTAACTTTCGTGTTAGGCGTTCGCTGGGTAGTAGCTGGCTGCTGCCGCCCACAAACGTTTCACTGTTAAAATAGTCACTCATGATTAACGCTTTTATTAGCTGCTTAATATTGTAATTGCTGCCTATAAAGTCGCTGGCAATTTGTTGGATGATGCTTTGCTGGTAGTTATACCTTTGGGTCGCCAATTGGCTGGCATGTTGGTCTGGGTTGAGTAATAACGGGTGCCCAGTGATGGATTGAAACAACGTTTTAACCGTGGCCCGGGCAAAACGAGGGTCGGAAGCAATGCGCTGCGTAAGCCATTGCAAAGGTGCACTTTCATCTTCGGGCATTTCTTCACCATTAAAGCCTGGTGGCAATAACTGGCTCTGGTCCCAACTTTTGGGTGTGGCATTGCGTTCATCGCGGCGCTGCCAGTGACGAAAGCTCGAAGACACAGGGTCCATCACGTTATGGCAACCGGTGCAGGTGGGATTGTTCATAGTGGGGTTGTCACTGGCGATGTCATCGGTTTCTACTCGGCTACCACTGATTTCAAAAATGTCGGTATCTAAAAATTGCTTAAATACGTGGTAACTGCGGTGACGGTTCACGTTGGTGGTTGTGGTGGGGTATTTTCGAATAAAGGCGTGACTGGTGAGTACGCCTGCTAACGGCACGTCGTTTATTTTTACTTTTTTAAATTCATTTTCAGAGAAGGCTAAGTCAGAATACTGGGCGTCTTCAATGGGGGTGAACTCAACGGAATCTAAGCGATTTAGCAGTCGCGCCGAAAAGTAGTTAAGAAGCATGTAGTCGGCGGTTAATATTTCGGTGAAAGGGCGATTGTGTTTTGCTACGTAGCTTATTAACTCCAAAGCGCCGTCATTTAAGGCATTGTTACCTGCGTTACGAGCGTATTTTGCTTTAGCATTATCATTAAAGGTTTCATGCCAATCTACATCGCCCCCAAAGGTAGCAACATATGAGCCGCTGGCCGATGACGTGGTGTGCAGGTAAGGCTGGTAGATTTCTTTTAGGCGCTGGTAAAACGCGTCTTCATTCATCATTTTATCTACCGACGACTCAAACCCAGATTGGCCATCTTCCATCACATTCTCTACCCAGTTATTAAGGGGTAACGTGGAGTTTAGATTCATAGAGGCCTTGTAAAGCCGCGACAATAAACGTTGTTGTGTGGCGGCTAGGGTTTGAGAGTTATCAAGTGTTTCATCGTCTGTGTTGGTGTTATCCTGATTGGTGTGTAGCGTCTTAAGCCAGGCTTGGATGTCGGTGGCGCACTGAGTGTCGCAAGCGCCCGGGTTGCCGTAAGGCATAGTATTTAGTGTCACAGGTACAAACTCCCTGGTATGCAGGGAGCTTAGTAAACTTAAACCATCAGGCTCGCCGTCGGCATTATCTCCGTGGCAAGAAGCGCATTGCTGCTGGTAAAGTAACTGTCCCTGCAGTGCAGAGGCCTGGTTACTTTCATCTGTTGAACCCGAATTATCTGTATCTGTACCTTGATCTGTATCTTGATCTGTACCGGGATTAGAGTCGCCATCAGTATCTGGGTTTGAGCCTGTGTCCGTTTCAGTGTTTTCATTGGTCTCGCCACCTGTATCTGGATCGGACTCATCAATAGGTGTGTGGGTGGCTTGGATTTTTATAAAGGCCGCAAATACCCCGGCGTGGTACTCCTTACTGCTCACCGACAATATGACATTTTCCGGGTTAGACAGCGACAGGCTTAATTGAGTGTCACCTTCCTCTAGCATTATGTTAACAGCAGAGGAAACCAAAATTTTGTGCCAGGCAGGATTGTCTAGAGAATCTAAAGGTATACTCGTCTGGGTAATGGTTTCTCTCATGGCGGGTTTGTTTTCCCAGTTTAAAATATCTTCACTCCAATCCCCTTCAGTAAGGTTGATGTTTATGACAGGGGCCGTGACTATGTCACCGTTAAGCTTTTGGTGAATAAAAAGTTCGGCAGTCACGTCACCCGATATTTCACTGATGGGTAGGGCGGATAAATCAAACTGCAAATAGCTCTCTCGGCTGTAATCACTATTGGCACTGGTGAGTTTGCTCAACAAGGTTTCACTATCACCAAATATGCTCTCTGGGTTTTTCTTGTGTACGTAGCTGTCCTGGGATACAGGTATAGTCCAGGTGGTTAGGGCAGGTAGCTGGGAGTCATCTTCTGATTGATCATTACCCATGTTGTCGCTGGTATCGTTTTCAGGGCCACTATTGTCTGCCCCTCCATTGGGCATGCCCACACTGGGGTCTAGCGGGTTCATGTCCTTGCCATCTAAGACGCCGTCGTTGTCATCATCGTTATCTTGATTATTGCCAATGCCATCCTGGTCACTGTCCATGATTTCTTCGCCGTCGTTGGGGAAGGCGTCTTGTTCATCACTAATGCCATCGTTGTCGCTGTCTGTACCGCCACTTAAGTCAGCCCCTCGTGTGGGGTCCAGGGGAAATAAATCCAGTTCATCGCTGATGCCATCGTTATCATCATCTGGGTCCAGGTTGTTGCCCAGGCCATCGTTATCAGTGTCTAAAAATTCATTGGGGTTTAGCGGAAACATGTCCTGTGAATCTGGAATGCCATCATTGTCTTGATCCAGAATCGGTTTATCTTGTGGAGCATCCTGTTGTTCATTTTTAAACGTATCTTGCGGGTTGTCACCACAGGCAGAAAGTAGCGCCAAAAAGGAAATGGTGGTGATCAATCGTTGTGGTAATTTATTATTCATCGTTATGAAACCCGAATGTTGGTCATAGGATGATAGGTACTCGTGTCTAAATCCCTATCTGCCATAGGTCGCAGTTACATGGGGCATTGGGCCTAATTGTCAGGGAGTGATAAAGGGGTCACTAAACTCTTGGGTTGGTTAAAACCCCTTTAAGGTTGTGGCTATCACCAAAGTCATAGATCTACCTGCCTATTCCCATATGGGCGAAAAAAGGTAACTCACTAAAATGTGTGCATAAATCAATGCCCAGAGTGTGACTATGACCCTAACCTCCAGCCGCAGATCCTTTTTAAAGTCTCTAGCCGGTGCCAGCGCCATTACGCCGTTGAGTATGGTGGGCATGTCACGTTTGGCGTTTGCGGCCGATAACCCAAAGTTAAAAGTGGTATTTGCTGTGATTCCCGATGGTTTTGCGGTGGATACCTATGGCGGGTACGACGGTGGTTTGTGGTTTCCAAGGGCCACTGAAAAAGACACCTCCAATTTTACTCTGCGCCCCATGTCAGAAAAACTGGCGGCTTATAAAAATCAATCCGTATTCCTAAAAGGGTTGATTATTGGCTCGGGTACCGGTGGCCACAATGGTTGGACCACAGTATTACGAGACTCTAACGCTTCTAAAACATCCATTGATGTATTGCTGGGTAATGCCCTGCCGGGTATGAACCCCACCATTAAACGTATTTACTCCGGCCCTCATGCGCAAGTGGGTGCGGCTTGGACCGTGTCTTATCAAAACGCGACTCGTATTAGCCCGGAGGCAAGTCCGTACGTGTTGTTCGATCAGGTATTCAACGGGGTAAGCAATACCGCTCAAAACAGCGGTGCCACCACAGCCCAGAGCAAAGATCACCTGTTTGACCCAGTCAAAGACCAAATTAATGCCATACGGGGCTCTGTGTCAGGACGTGAACGTGCCAAGCTGGATGATCATCTGGACGCCGTAGAAACCTTGGCCAGTGACTTGCGTTCCACCGCCAGCAATGGCCCAGATTACAGTGGTTGCAGTCCAGACTCTCACGCACCAGCAGGCGGGCTAAATGTGTCGTCGGCCGATTATCGCGATGCCATTACCGATGCTCACAGCGAGGTGATTGCCGGGGCATTAAGTTGTGGCATTAGCCGAGTGGCCACTTTGCAAATAGGGCGCTCAGCCGACCCGGTGGTTATTAAGTCAGTGTCTTCCAGTCGAAACCCTCACGATTGCGCCCATCGTTATGGCAGTGTGGATGAATGGAAGGGCAGTCGCCTGTGGTACATGGACAAGGTTACCGATTTATTAGACAAGCTGGCCAGTCTGCCAGACCCAGATGTGGCCGGTGATAACCTGCTGCAACACACTCTGGTAGTGCTTACCAGTGAGATGGCTGACGGTGCCCCTGAGCACATGCAGGATGTGCCGGTCACATTAATAGGCGGGGCTTCTGGATTGTTGAAAAGTAACAATGGGCAGGGTCGCTTTATGGACTTGTATGACATAGGTGAGCGCTCTCATTGGGCCATGGGCAAAGCTGTGGATATGCAGCGGGTGTGGGCCACCATTGCAGCCGCGGCGGGAACGTCGGTGCCTTATTCGGGCAACATAGATGTGATCCCCAATCTCTTTACGAATGTTTAGAAAGAGGATTATAAAGTCCAATAAGTTATAAGCATGGCGGTGATAGAACGCTGTACTTAATCCCGTGCCTAAACACAGGCCCCACGGTTAAGCAGCTATGCTTTAAGTACCACTAATAGTATTAAATATGAGTTAAAACGTGATGATAAGAGTAGTACACGTTTTATGGCTGGTTTGCTGTCTAATACTGTCGGCAACGACCATGGCGCAAAAAAAATCCCTTAAAGACTTTAATGTGAATAGCATTAAGTTAAGAGGGGTGCAGAACCATGAACCGCAAGGCATTAGCCAGGCCTCGTTGGAGGCTCGGGTGAATGGGTGGCGGCTGCAGGAATTTCCTCAAAAACGCTTAACCCTAGATCAACTAAAAGATCTGGCATACCGCATTTCCAAATACTACCAAGACCTGGGATTTAGTTTTGTAGCGGCCACTGTTCCCAAACAAAAAATACGTCGCGGTATTGTGATTATTCAGGTGCGCGAAGATAAATTATCAGATGTGCAAATTCGTAACGTTAGTGATAATCAGCGCAAACTAATTGTTAGCGAGTTTGAAAAAATGTTGGGCAAGCCTGTGTTTAAACCAGACCTGGAAGAGCCCATTTTATTGCTAAATGACAATCCTAATCGGGAAGTATTTGCCTATTTTTCACGGGGCAGAAACAAGGGGGAAACCCGTTTAAATTTAAACGTCAAACAAGTGAAGGATAATAACCTGCAGTTGGGCATTAATAATCATGGCTCACCCAGTACTGGTAGCGACAAGTGGTGGCTGTCAGCTGATATGCAAAACCCTTTTGGCTGGGATGATGTCTTTCATGTAAATATGAGCCAGTCCATAAATAATCAAAATAATCTAGCCGGTACTTTTTCATATCAGGCCTTTAGTGGCACTCGAGGCTCTTACACCTACAGCCTTACTCGTAATCAATATGAGTTAGGGCAAGAGCTCGAGGTGTTAAAATTGTCTGGGGTGTCTACGTCAGTGCTGGCTCAATACCGGCAGAAATCACAGCGTACATTTTCTCGGTCTTCCAGTGAGGTTTACAGTGCTGAAATTCGCCAAAGTGAATTAACCTCAAAAGTCATTAGCGATGGGCTCAATCAAGAAAATAGCGCGGTCATTTTGTCTTACCAGGATGCCAGTACCGATTATCAAATTCTATTTGGTGATTACCTCACCAAAAGCCTGCAGTTATCCTTAATTGCCCTAACCCAGGATGTGGATTCAACCACAGACTCCGCCATGGTGAAGTTTAACGGTTTTTTTCAATCGGGTACCAATGTGGGTAGCTATATTCCAGGCGTTAACAGCCGCTTTACAACCAAGCTTGGGTTGCAATACAGCCCGCAGATATTGCCATCGGCAGACAAAAAACCGTTAACAGGTAGTGGCGCGGTACGGGCGTTTGAATCGGGGGTATTTAGTGCCGATGAGGCCGCCATTTTGCAATTTCAATTTAACACTGTGTACCCAACTAAATTTGGCAAGTTAGAGCCTTTTGTTTTTTATGATCATGCTTTTGGGGTGCGTAAAGCACCTGCCAGTGAAGTGGGGGCTGAGATGTCAGGCTATGGCTTGGGAATAAAATATCAATATTCCAAGTGGCTGAGTGTGGATACCAGTTACGCCATTTCTAATCAGTCAAAAATTGGTGAACTGCAAAAAGAAAGTCAATCCTTGTTGTTGTTTTCGTTACAGAGTCAGATGTTCTAGCAATGAAAAAAGTATGCTTTCTCACTAATTTAGTTTTTGGTCTTAGCCTATCGACGCTAGGTCAAGCCCTGCCTGTGGCTGGAAATATTGTGCAAGGGGATGCACAGTTAAAGATGGGGGTTGAGCAACTTGATATTGTGCAGCGCAGTGATTTTTTACACTTGCAGTTTGATGAATTTAATATTGGCACCAATGAACGCGTGAGCTTTCAGCAGCCCAACATTAACTCCGTATCCATTAGTGAAGTACTCAGTCGTGACCCTACCCAGATAGCTGGGCAACTTAGTGCTAATGGGCAGTTGTTTATCTTGGCACCTGGCGGATTGGTGATTCATGAAGGGGCCAGTATTGAGGCAGCGTCATTATTTGCCTCTACCTTAAAATCGTCATCCGTTGGTGAAGGTAGCATTCAATTTACATCAGCTGGCAGTTCGGCGGGCATTGAGAATTACGGCACAATCAATATTCACGGTGGAGGATTTTTACAATTACTATCGACCCGCATATCTAACTTTGGCGATATTGAAAACCATCAGGGCCAAGTGGGTTTTAATGTGGGTGAGAGTGCTATGATTCGTTTTAACGGCGAACTCATTGCCATTGAATTACAGCAGGCAGCACTGGATGGCGTAATTGAAAATTATGGATCAATAAAAGCCAGTGCCGGAGATGTGGTATTACAGGCAAAGGTGCGCAATCAAATTCATGAATTGGTGGTAAATAACCAGGGAGACATTACGGCGCAAACGGTATATGAACAGGGCGGCGACATTTATATTGGCAGTAATGAAGGGGACATTGAAAACCATGGATTGCTAGAAAGCTTGGGTGAGCCAGATGAAAATCGCGACCAAAGCATATTGTTAGAGTCACAACGCATTGCAAATTTTGGTGTGATAAAAAATAACGCAGTGGGGTTAGGTGATGGTGGTTATGTTGAGTTAAATGCCCGCGAAACCGTGGTGCTATTACCTCAGAGTTTAATACAGGTGAACGCAGATATTGGCGGTGCTGGCGGTGAAGTAAAAGTATTTTCTCCGGATACCGCCCTTTTCAGAACCGGCGCTCGCATAGAGGCAGAGGCCGGATTTAATTTTGGTGATGGCGGCTTCGTAGATGTGTCAGGGTGGGAGCATATAGAGATTAATGGCCGTGTCTCAACGCTTGCTAAAAATGGTGATAACGGAGAGTTTTTAATAGACCCCTATAACGTCACTATATCCAACGGAGGTACCGCCAATCAAGGTTTTGCAGGCCTTACTTATACACCTTCCAATACACCCTCTAATATTTTTGTGGATGATTTAACCGCTAATTTGCGTAACGGCAATGTCACTGTGGTGACCACGGGTGCAGGAGCCGAGGCCGGTAATATTACCGTAGCAGTGGCTATTGATCTGGATGGCACCCATGGCAATACATTGCAGTTTACCGCTGACGGCAATATCAATATTAATGGCCATATTGTGGATCAGGCCACCGCCAGCGCCGACGCAACTCATATGGGGTTTCAGGCAGGCGGTAATATTTCCATTGCCGACGGGGTGGTCGTGGACAGTGGCGGCGGCGTTATAACTATGGGGGCCGGAGGCAGTATTTCCGTCAGTAATTTAATTAGTGATGGCGGCAATATCTTTTTAACCGGGGTGAGTGTTGCCGACAGCGGTGATGCCGGATTTGGTTATGACATTAATGCCGGCGGCGGTGAAGTATCGTTTAATATAGTCACCAATATTGGCGGCACTAGCTATGCTTCTGCACTTGAGGTGACTAATTCAGCCCTAAAAATTATCGCCAGCACCAATAATGATAATGTCTATTTGATTAATAATGGAGCCGCTGACTTAACCATAAGGAACGTGGATTATAATGGTGGGGATGGCTTGAATTTTAATGTTAGATCCACCAGTTCTGGCGACATCATTGTTGACGGGGTGATTGATGATAGCGATACCAGTACTGCAGATTCAGCGAGTTTCAATATTTCGGCGCAAGCTACAAATGGTTTTATTACAATCAACAATGGTAGCAATTTAAGAAGTCGTGGCGGGGATGTAGTTATAACTTCTATTGAGAATGTTTCCTTATCCCAGTTGTGGTCAGACGGCGGGGCAATTTCCATAACTGCTGATAATATTTTAGATAATGGCTCAGCTTTTGCGGATATAAATTCAAATGGTGGGTTGGTGACTTTAAATGTCTTAGGGGATATTGGTGGAGCTGCATATACAAGTGCACTAGAAATGACTAATTCGGTTCTGGATATTGTTAGCACAGGAACCAATCAAAATGTATATATAGTTAATTCTGGCGCGGCTGACTTAACCATAAATAACGTAGACTATGATGGTAGTGGTTTTTTTAATTTTAATATTAGGGCCAGTTCTATAGGGAATATCATACTAAGTGGTCAAATTAAGGACTCCGCTACCGGAACTGTAGATGTGGGTACCTTTAATTTTGAAACACAACATGTAGGCAGTGATATTACTAGTGCCTCTGGATCGGTCGTCCATTCTTATGGCGGGGATATTAATTACACTTCATTAGGACAGGTTGGGCTGGGTAACAACATTACCAGCGGCGGCAATATGACCATTATAGCGGCGGAAGTATTCGACGATAATACCGGGCAAAATATTTACACCAATGGCGGCACCGTTGATTTTCAGGTGTCCGGTGATGTGGGGGTAGGCGGTGCCAATGCTTTAGAGATAACCGACAGTATTGTTTCGGGTACGGTGGGGGCTACTAATGCCACCTGGCAATTTGATACCGCTACCGGGGCCAATTACTTGGGCGTTGGGGCGATGGATTTTAATGGCGCTTCCGGTTTTACACTTAATGTGGATGCCAACAATGGCGGTGATATCAATATTTCTGGTTCGGTCAAAGATTCAAGCCCTGCAACAGTCGATACCGCCACGTTTAATTTTCAAACCGTGGTGGCGGGGAATGATATTACTGCTGTGGATGGGGTTAAGGTTCACAGTTATGGTGGCATCATTAACTTTACTTCGGCCAATGATATTAGTTTGCCACAAACCTTCTCTGGTGGCGGTGCCATTAATCTCACGGCAGGCGGTAACATTATAGATGTGTATACCGGCACCGATGTTTCCACCGATGGCGGGCTGTTAACCATAAATGCAGTGGGCAATGTGGGGGGCAGTTCATCTGGTTCAGCGTTAGAGATATTTGATTCGGTATTAGATATGACCATCAATCAAGTAAACAAAAGCGTCTATATTAATGTGGGTAAGTTGGATGCTTATCTTAATATTAATAATATAGATTATGATGGAGGCAACGGGTTGGTGTTTGATGTTATTGCCCAGCAAGGCTCGGACATTGTCGTTACTGGCGACCTGTATGACAGCAATACTGCCAGTGTCGACAGCGCCTCATTTAATTTTGTCACCAATACAGTCACTGGTGATATTACCATTAACGATGGCGCCACTATTCGCTCGGGTAATTCAGGGGGCATCACCCTAAATTCAGGGAACGATATTCATTTGACAGGCATATTTGGAGGTATAGCTGGCACCATAATAACCGCCGCCAATGGCATTTTTGATAAAGGTGATATTACTAACGATGTGCAATCCACGGGCGTGTTGGTGATTGGTGCTGGAAGCCACATGGGGGATAGCAATGCACTGGATGTGGCGGCCACCTCGGTGACGATTAATGTGGGAACTGGCAACCATAATATAGTAATGATGGGTGATGGTGTACTGGGGGATGTGGCTATTGATGGCGCCGATGGGGCTAGCCTAAGTGTAATAGGTACGGGAGATGTAACCCTTGATGGTACGATCAATGATGCCAATGGTAGCGATGATCGCATTAATTTTACTTTGGGTACCTCATCACCAGGTTTTGTGATTTTTCCGGATGCGGGCTACACAGTGCCCGGCTCCCTTACTTTTTGGAGTGGCACCGCTGGCGTAAAAGATAGCACTGACGAACGAATTTCCATTACCGCAGACAGTCTTACCAGTGCCGGTAATAATTTCTTGCTTAATACAGGGCCAGTTATCTGGGATTTAAGCGTTAATGATTTGGATTTGAATGATTCAACTAAAACGAAAGTTTTTGAGATAAATAATAGTAAAAATTTGCGTTTAATTGATTTGGACGGGGATGGTGACTTTTTACTGGGTAAAAATATCAAGCTAAATGTAAGTGGTGACTTATCCGTTCCTTCCACCTTCATGGATGATATAGATGATCAGCTATGGATTATTGCCGATGATATTGATGACCCAGACGCCGACAACATTATTACAATCAGGGACTCTCAAGATCCCTCTACCGTTTTTAATTTAATCGTTGAATTAACGGGCGCCAATGATGTACAAATTAATACGGCCATTAGTCATGTGGATGGCACGGTGGTGGCAGGTGGTGTGCTGACAATTAACAATAATCAAGACCTAGATTTAAGTGCCGACTTAAATAATGACAGTAACTTTATCAATGGTGCCGGGGATATTAGGGTTATCTCCGATGGGGTTATTACGCTTGATGACACGGTTGGTGTAAATACCAATGGCAACATATCGTTATCGGCCAACTACATCCAAGACTCTGACAATATTATCAATATTGCGGCGAATGATGTGTTCTTGCAGTACACCAATCCGCTTAATAGTTTGTATGGTGTGAACCTCACCGCGAATCGCTTTGATATTAATATTTTAGGCGATTACTCGGTGGCAGCGTTCTCAGCCTTGGAATTGTTTGATCTTGATAATGATACTCAGGTGCTGGGTAGTGTAGATGATTTTAATTTCACTTCTACCAACACTTTACAGATACCGGTGGCCGGCTTAACCACCACGGGCTCCTTGAACCTTACCGCGAGCGATATCAGTGATGGTGACTCCACGCTAATATTTAATACCGGCGATTTGTTTTTTAAAGCGAGTACCAGTGTGAGTTCCAACTACCAAATATCGGGCAACATCAATCGATTTGATGTAGAGCTATTAGCGGCCAATTCAGATGTTCATGTGACCTCGGCGGTGGATCTAGATGTGGGCAGTTTTGATGGGGATGGCGATGGCAGTATATTGGAAGGCATGGATTTTTTATCCTTAACTACTACCAATGGTGCAAATCTCACCCTAGCTGATAGCGGCATTAATATGGCGGGCGGGTTAAGATTGAACGTGGCGGGCCATTTATCAACCACCAATAACCAAGCCTTAAATTTAACGGCCGGCACCTTGGATGTGGATGTACTTGGCGCCAGCGGTAACCTAACTTTTGCAACGATTAACAGTGACGATATTGATATTAGATCTAGCAGTGCCTTGATATTTAATGGGGGAAGCTTGACCACTACAGGTAATATTTATCTGCAAGGCAGTGACATCTTGTCGGATACCAATCGCAATTTAAATTTAACTGCTAATCAAGTTTTCCTTCAGTTTGATGATCAACTGTCAGCCAATACTCTTTTAATTGATGCCGCTGTTTTGGATGCGGTAGGCAGTGAGGGGTTAAATGTTATTAGCGTTAATTCATTTCAACTAACCGATATAAATGGGGATGGCCAAATATTGGCTGGTTTCAGTGACCTTAATTTAACCACCAATGGTGTCATTACTATGGATGATGTGGGTTTAAGTGTGAACGGAGATTTATCGCTGGTGGCCCAATCGGTAACTGACACGGATGCCAATATTAATCTCAGTGCAAATCGACTGTTTGTGAATTACACCTCGCCACTGGCGCTGGACTACGGTATTAGTGGCGCCATATCGGTGTTTAATGCTGACCTGACAGGCAATCTACAAATAGACAGTACCACCAACATTGAGATTCAAGATTGGCAGAGTGGCGGCAGTGTTTTAAATGGCTTGAATGAATTTAAACTTGCTTCCAGTGGCAATATTTTACTGCCAGGGGCGGGATTACAAACCAACTCCTCTTTGTGGTTGCAGGGGGCGGCCATTACAGATGGCGACAGTACGTTAACACTAGATAGTAATGCGCTGTTTTTTAACTCAAGTCAGGCCGGATTAGATTACGTTATTAATACCGGTGCCAGTGAGGTGGATGCTTCTCTTACGGGTCTGGGCAGTAATTTACGGCTTAATGCCAGCACTAACCTTCAACTTAAGGATCTAAGTGGAGACGGCGTAAGCCTGTCCGTGAGCGATGGTTACGCTTGGGTCGATACGGTGGGCACGTTAGCTGTGAGCGATACCTTAATGGTTAGCGATGCTGTCAACGACGGCTTAGTTGGCGGCTGGCTGTACCTTGGGTACACAGGGTCGGCCAGTATTGGTCTGGCAAATACGGCCAGTATTACTGCCAATGGCACTGCGGAAATCACTGCTTCTGGCTTAAATCCTTATGCTGATGCGCAGGTGGTTATTCGCCAGCAGGGGTCGCTAAGTTCGGGTAATAGCTTGCAGTTGGGCGGTTTGGCCAATATTAGCGCCATTGGCGGAGACGTGGTGCTGGATATCACCAATAGCAGTGGCGATTTTGCCAGTTCTGGCCAGTTGATAGTAGACAGTGGCGCCCAGGTTACCGCACAAAATCAGCTTTCCGATCAGGTTTCACCTATCATCTATACTGGGTACACAGTGGACGGAATTATCAGTGCCAGTAGTGGTAGAACGGTGAATGTTGTGGGGATTCCTGGCCCCGATGACGGCCCAGATGACACTGTGGTGGATGAGGAGTTGGCAGACGATGTGGAGCAGGCGGTCTCGGATGCCATTAAGGGTGCTGGGGATACTACCGATCAAGTGGTGGCAGAAGACATTCAAAATGAAACCGTATCGTCGGTGGAGTCTTCACCCAATGTGAATTTTGCCTTGAATGAGATGTTTAGTGGGTGTCGACAGGGTAATAACCAGGACAGTCGTTGCAAGGTTAAAGAAGAAATTAGCCGGTTTTTGGGTCGTTTTTTAATTGGTGGCAGCATGCCTAAAGCGCAAAGATGAACAGTTTTTTTAAAGTCATAATAGCCTCAACTTTGTTGCTTTTATCCTTCGTAAGCTTGGCCGCGTCGGAAGGGGAGAAACAAGTGCGGGCCATGTTTGTTTATAATTTTGCCAATTTTGTTGAATGGCCTAAAAAAGCGTTTAGTCGTGCCAACAGTCCCTTGCAGGTGTGCCTGTTAGGAGATGTGCCGTTTGCCGATTATTTGCAGCCCATGTCGGGCACCTTGATTGGTGATCGTGAATTACTGGTGAGTATTACCCATAATGAAAAAAAGTTTAAAGGCCGCTGCCATATTTTATTTGTGGGAGATGATCAAAAAATAATAATGAAAAAGCTGTACCGCTCAAAAAAATACGTCTATATCTTGTCTGTCTCCGAGCAGGAAGGTTTTATAGAGTCAGGGGGTATCGTTAATATTATTGATCAGTCACAGAAAATTAGTTTTGATATTGACCTAGACAATGCCAAGCGCCGTGGGTTGTTTATTAGCAGTGACTTATTAAGTTTGGCCAGAAATATTAAGCGGTTGTCGGAATAAATGAATTATTTTGAACGAGTTGTTCGTGATCTAAATGTTCGCAATAAAATTCTACTCATTGTCATCTCTTCAATTGTCGTCTCCCTGGTAACAGCTTTTATCTTATTTGCCTTGTATGACAGGCAAAGTTACCGCTACTCCATGATGCAAGAGCTAACCGTGTTAAGCGATGTGATCGCCAAGCGAACCTCGGCGGCGTTATTGTTTAGGGATGATAGGGCGGCCACAGCCAATCTTGAATCCTTATCGGTCAAAAAAAATATTATCATCTCCTGTATTTATGACGGTAAAAAGGAGGTGTTTGCCACTTATTTTCGTGCCCCCCAGTCTTCCGATGAAAAAATAAATCCGTGCCCGCAGTTGCCTTATGAAGGTGATGAGATATTTACCAAGTTGCAGGGGGATATTTCAATTTTAGTGAACCCCATAAAGTTTTCAGGAAAGCGCTTGGGGTGGATATATGTGGCAGCTTCCATGGACGAGTTAGCCGTGAGAATGCAGCAATTGTTGTTGATAGGTACTCTTATTTTCTTAAGTGCGGGGGTTATTGCTTACTTGTTTGCGGTGCGTGTGCAGCGCTACATTACACAGCCACTTATAAATTTGCAGCACGTTTTGCGAACCATAACCAAATCACGGGATTACTCATTAAGGGCCATTAAAGAGAGTGATGATGAGTTTGGCCATATGGTGTTGGACTTTAACCGCATGTTGCACATGGTTCAGGAGGCAAATTTAAGGTTGTCGGATGCAGTAGAGGAAATTAAGTCTGAAAAAAACGAGAGTGACAGTAAGGCCGTTGGCGCAGAGGCCCGAACTACTGCCATTAAAGAGTTTTTTGCCGGCGTGAGCCATGATCTTAAGCAGCCTTTGTCGGCCATCAATTTGTTTTTAGGAGTGCTGGAAAACGAAAAAGACGAAGAAAAGAAAAAAATGTATATCAGTAAGGTAATGGAGTCTTCCAAAAATCTTAATACCTTGTTTGATGACTTGTTAGATATGTCCCGAATCGATCAAATAATGAATGATGTGAACAAGGTTCGGGTACATGTTCCGGACTTGATTGGCCGTATCATTAAGGATTTTGATGTAATGGCCAATGATAAGGGTTTGTATTTACACACCCACGTTGCAGACGTATACGTGTATTCGGATGCTACTATGTTAGAGAGGGTTATTCGTAATTTGCTGGCCAACGCCATTCGTTATACTGCAACAGGCGGGGTGTTGTTGGCTTGTCGTATAAAGGGTGAAAATGTGTCTATTGAAATTTGGGATACAGGAGTGGGAATCCCTAAAGATAGAATGGAGTCAATATTTGAGCGGTATACTCAACTAAATAACCCTGACAATGAAGCTATTAATGGCTTTGGATTAGGGTTGTCTATTGTGAGTCGTTTGCTTTCTGCGTTGGATCATAAATTAGAATTGGCCTCTAGAGTAGGGCGCGGCACGGTATTTAAAGTACTGGCCCCCAGGCTTAAAAAGGTAGAAAAAATAACCGAGGTGGTTGATAAATGGCAAAGTGGTAATCAGTTTTTTGGGAAGTTTGCTATTGTGATTGACGATGAGCGTAATATTGCCGAAGCCATGCTGGCGGCCGCCATGGCTTGGGATATTGAAGCGCAAGCAGTCAGTTCGTTGTCGGAACTGGAAAAACTATTGGCAACCCTTGAACGCGCCCCCGATATTATTTTAACTGACTTTACCCTTTCGGATACGGAAACAGGATTAATGGCCGTAGAAATGATAGAGGAGTATTTTGATAAGCCTGTATCGGCCATCGTTATTAGTGGTGAGAGGGATGAAAGAATACTTAAGGAGATAGAGTTTTTTGGCTGTCATTTTTTACCCAAGCCGGTGGACCTTAGGTTGTTAAAAGAAAAAGTCGACGAGGTGCTAAATAAAACAGCGTACACTTAGAGGGGTAGCTGTCGCTCTCTAAGTTTCTATGGTTAAGTTAAACGTGCTTTTGTGCATGCCGTCCGACACTTCTACGGTAAGTTGGTAGTTGTAGTCTCGTACTAAATATTTTCGGTTAACCAACTCTCCAGAAGTCTGATGAATCATGAACTTGTCTGCGTCCTTTCCTTTGATTTTATAATACAAAGAGTCGTCATTTGCATCTGTAGCTTTGAAGTGATGAATCTTGACGCCTACTCCTTTAATGTTATTTAGTTGAATACGTTTTTGGGTGCTAATAAATTCAGGTTTACTATTGGCGTGTGTTGTTAAAACTAAACTGGTGGCCTTGGAGTTCCAGCCGGACTTGTCCAGAGAGAAAAGTTCATATTTGTAATGTTCTTCCTGTAGTAAAAACTTGTCTTTGTAAGTTAGTTGGTTAGCAGGTAGCTCGGTTAATAGAATATCGTTTCTGTATAAGTGGTAGGAGAGAGTGTTGCTGGTGTCAGAGGTCGACTCCCAGCTTAATATGGTCCAGCTGTGACCAATAGCTTCGGCTTTAAAATTTTCGGGGGTTGGTACATGGCGACCAAACTCCTGAGGACGGTTGTTGTTTATCCTTTCATTGATTTGATCGCTGGTTTCTAGCTTGTAGGCTTGACCAAACACATCGGGGTTTTGAATGGCGTATAGGGTGCTAGAAAAAACTAAGCCAATTAATACTAATTTTTTAAGCATGCCCCTAATCCCCTATTTTGTGTTTAGTTTGATTTCTTTTGTGCTCTGGGCGCCTAGTTCGGCGCAGGCAAAAAACTGATGGGCGTTTTGCCAGCTAATTTCTTTTACTTCAATGACGGGCAATCTTTCAGGTTGGTTGCTTTTGGATTCTGCGTTCATGTGTGGTTGCTGTTCTGTTTGATTTGTAACGAATTTTAGACCTATGCATCAAAATAAGTATCTTTCATAGTTGCTATATCCATAGCACCTAGGTTAGAGCCTGCAACGCTTGGTATGACTTAAGTCGTAGGTTTCTGGGACATTTTTCAGATCGGATGAAGCACGGGTTAGCCTATGATGTGGGTAATTAATGAACAAATAAGGAACTGTCATGGATAACTCTAAGTTGCCCCAGGGGGTAAAGACCGCAGAGCAAAATAATCAGCTAATGTTGGCCGGTTATATGCGGACAATTAAAGAGCTAAAGGCAAGTAGTCAGGAAGAGGTCACTCACCTGACCCAAGCTTTAAAAGAGCGTAACTCGGAAGTGAGGCGCCTCAAACAGGAAGGCAAAGGTCTAAAGGCACACATTAACCAACACACAGAAGATTTTAAACGCTATCGAGCTGTGTTGGCTGAGCTGAAAAGATTAGCGGTTGATGGTGCGCTGTCGGTTGACGTGGTTCATGGCCCTGAATTGCAGTCATTGGCAAAAGAGCGGGATAAAGTACTCTTCCTATACAAGCAGGAGCTACAAAAGAGTGAAAAATTTGAGGTGCGCTGCCAGGCCATGAGTGCGCAAATCATTGAGCGTCAGAAAAAGATTTATCGGTTAGAGAGTTTGTTTATGGAGAGTGAGAAACAGTGTCAGTATTTGCAGACATTGTTAGTGCCGGCTGGGCCAGCTGGTAAAGAACAGGTGCCTGCTGCTTTTGATTTTAAGCAACTGGCAGCTAGGGTTAGGTCTGTGTTCCAAGATTTGCCTGGTCATGTACCTGGCTGGTTGAAGACTTAGAGGTCAAATGTAGGGCCCCTAACATGTAATGTGTGCTCATAAAAACTAAAAAGCCCCCGCATACAGCATGCGGGGGCTTTTTAGTTAATCAAACTTAAGCGTTTAGATTAAGGCAGCTTACTTAATGCCTTTAGCTGCTTTGTATTCTAAGCGATATGCGTGAAGCAATGGCTCAGTGTAACCGCTTGGCTGCTCTTTACCTTTAAAGATAAGGTCAGAAGCCGCCTGGAAAGCGATGCCGTTAAAGTCTGGTGCCATGTTGTTGTAGTGTGGATCAGAGCTGTTCTGTCCATCTACAATGGCGGCCATGCGCTTAAGGCTTTCTTC
>Ga0209184_1000653_pt1 | contig 32391 bp, 33 predicted proteins | sample EN8Hudsemesocosm_2_FD_184627 | JGI IMG/M metagenome (GOLD analysis project Ga0209184, IMG submission 184627) | Methane-oxidizing microbial communities from mesocosms in the Hudson Canyon - EN8C Hudson Canyon (SPAdes) (version 2) | ecosystem: Environmental > Aquatic > Marine > Cold seeps | place... | reverse complement strand
GATTCTTAGTGACATGGTTATCTCCTTGTATTTATTAGACATGTTTAATTATTATGGGACTTTAGACGTTTGGGTAGCAATAACTACAGAGGCATAATTCTTCAAACTACGATCAAGACGAATTAGCGACTTATCGCCCAATATTACAACTTTAATGATAACTTTGAATGGCGATAAAATACTAGGTAAAATTTATAATTACCAAGCTCTACGGTTAGTGGAAAAGTATTTGGACTTCCGTATATACGATTCGAGTTTTGCTTTTCATTATCAACACTCCTTCTTTTACTTAAGAATAAAGTGTTGCGTTGACCAGTTGAACCCACCCTATGAACCACGTAATTTTTTGACTGACGCAATAGTATCGCTAACGGTTACAGAACTATCTCTTCTGGATTGAATCCGTGGCCACTAGATCGTGGGAAGTCCAAGTTCACGCGCTTTGACTTGTTATACTTTTTTATGGCATTTTAGTAACTACAGTGTCAATACATGCTGCCCGCGCCTTGGCTTGGTTTGGTTCAGATTGACTAGTAGTTCTACAATTTAGATACATTGAAATATACCTGTTTAATAGCTTTAAACCATTATTCAGATCCGTTGCAACTAGCGTCTCAATAAATGAACGAGTACCTACTTGAAAATGTTGATAGTCAACGGGGTAGTTCCAATAACCACCCCACACGAAAAACCCATGCTCTGCAAAAATATCAACAGCGTCCTCGGCCATACCTAGCCGCAGGGATTTTCCAGGGCGTTGATTTAAACGGTTCACCGCATAATGAGCACTTTTTACTGGGCTAATTTTCGCCGTACCATCTTCTTCTATATCGATGAATGGATTTTGTATAGGATTTATATCGATTGCAGCCCCATATGCATGAAGTGACCAACGTGAACCTCCAGCGATAGCTCTCCCGTTGAACGCGGAAGTATTATTGTCTTCCATAGAAGCTTTATCATCACCATAGTAAGCCTCAATTGGGCGGGCTTTATAAATAACAAAATTTCGTTTTAACAGCTTTTCCATTAGCGCAGTAACTTTAGGAGCAAGGACATCAAAAACGATTAATATTCCATCTTGCTTAACTACGCCCAGGTCATTTACGTAACTAAAGTTAACTCGATTAAGTCTGTCACAAGGTACGGGATTAATTTCTGTCATTACATTCTCTATAATCAACTCGCTACATTCTTTAGCGGTTAAAACGGAGGATGTAAATTCAAGTTTTTCTTGCCTTTGCTCGGCATTACAAAAAACGCTAATACTTAAACCAAGAATGATTAAATAAAGTTTTGAATAAATCATCTCTATAATTTGTGTTGTCATAGCACTTCCATTTGGGTTTTATTGGTTATAGTAAAAATCAATTTCATACACGTGACAACATTTTTGGGTAACACGGTGCTCGCAGAGCCGTTGGTTCAGTGCCGACTACTCAAATGCTAGACTTCCTTTTGAAGACAGCATGGTTTTAGTTGGTGTGATCAACGCCCATTCAGGGTCTCCTTCGACTGTAGAGAATGAGCAAACCCAAATGCTTTCACTTAACTCAAGTACCAATTCTGGTAAACGAGATTGAAACGAAATGCGTTGAAGAGTTAAACCTATTAGTTTTTGTAATAATATAGGAAACTCTGAATCTTCAGACCAACTACCAAATTCTATTTCTTCTTCGTTTTCTACTCGCCAACTCCGCTCTATCATGGCAGTAAGCTCACCTTTATTTTCGGTTAGCTCTCCAAATTCAAAAAATATGGCACTACCATTACCCTGCCAAACACGAGTAACTCTCTTGCCAATGAATGGCTCAGTGAATTTATTCGCTACTTCATTTGAGATTCTTTGCATACTTCCCTTAGGCATTTAAAACGCTTTTATAAACGGCACGCGTCTCTTTTGCGCATCCAGTGGAGGCCAGTTACTTTTGGCCGGAACGATGTTTAATAAACTGGTTATACGCTTTTGCAGGCAAAAACCAATTATCGAAGAACTCCCCTCGCAAGAGACACCAAGCAATAAAAAGAGTCGTAGCTTCTAGTAAATACGAAAGCTGATAAACCATTAGACCATATTCAAATACCTCCACTACTCCTAGAGCTAGCGAAACAACGCTTATGGCTAACATCCCTGATCGCCAATCGATTCTTTTTGTAATTCTCCAAGCTATCCAGGACATAAACAGCAGCCATACGAAATCTACCATCCACAACACATAGGGGGCCTCGAATATATCAGAATCTTGAATTCTAAAATAATAGGAATCTACAAATGGAAATAGCGCCGATAACACAATTAGTATACTTGCTAATATTACTGGAATTGGCAAATCATCATCTCTCCATTGGACGTTGATCTTACCCATATAAAGTAGACACTTATACCTTGTACATGGGGTTCTTATTATGACCAAAAAAAGAGTTAAGCCAAAACAAAAAGGTATCGCTTTTGTACTTTTAGCATCAGTGTCCTACGAACTCAAAAGGTAATTCTTTGGCTATGATCCTCGTGAGATTTTGACTGACGAAATAGTATCGCTAACGGTAACAGCCCTATCAATTTTGGATTGAACCTTTGGCAAGCTATCATAAAGAACTGCTTTATCGCGCTAAGTAAGGTTTCGCACACCAAAGGCTTTTTATAGAGCACTTATTTTGCCCCACACCCAAACTCCATGCTATGAAAACCAAAAAGTAAGCCGCATATTGCATATGTTCCTGATGAGTATTGTTTCTCAACCTCTGTTAGGTTGCCATTTTTAAATTTAATAACTACGTCAAGATGCCCTGAAGGCGCAATTAGTGGGATTGGAATTATCAAAAATGCGACGATGCCTGACCAGCCATTAGAACCTTGATAAAGCCATATCTCTTTTTCTTCGATAATTTCGATAGAAGTTGGTGTATCACAAGAATGACGAAGATAATCCCTGTCGTTTTCTTCTCTTCGTTTAGCTCGCGTAAGTTCACATACATTGACGTCTTCGAGAAAAAAGTTATCGGCTTTATAAGTTTCACTTTTTTCGTGGAGGTACATTCCTCCAACACATCCCTGAAGAATGAAAGATAGAATAAATACGATAAACAGAATAGGTTTCATCTACAGTACTCTAACGCTTACATAATTGAGTGAGCCACGTAGTAGCAAAGTTCCAACCAGCTTGCTGGCGATCATAATTTACTAGTTATGCCTAAGCTATTTATCAAGGATATCTTTATACACCGTTGACTCATCAATATTTTCTAAATCATTAAGACCCAAAACTTTATTATATAACACACTCTTTGGGTTTGAGTTTGTTGGCTTCTTAAAATGCAGTAAACCTACGGTTTTTGTAACCATTTTTCTCAACCCTGGATGTACTTTTTTAATTTCTAGGAAATTATTATTATGATTTTTTGTAGTTCGTGCGCTTGAATGCACTGCGTAATTCCAGCCTATACGTTGAGAGTATGCAAAACGCCAATTCTTTCCTTGGATATACATATCGCTATGAGTAACACCGATGAAAATGGCTCTTTTATTTTGATAAATTCCATCGAATGTTTCCCGCATGAGAGTTAACAATTCTTGAGTAACAAGTTGTTTACGTTTTGGACTGTATAACTTTTTTCTATAAGGGAGAGGCGGAGTAATACCCACGCTAAGATTGAAGGTTTCTTCATAATAAGCTGCTAGACTAACTAGGTATTCTGGAGCAAATGGACCAATAGGAACAAAATAAATATCTGCAGATGAATTTTCAAAAGACTTCAAGTCTCGTTGCGAAAAAGTAGTACATGATGTCAAAAAGATAATCATCAAAACCACAACTAAAGACTTAACTAGGTACATCTATACTCCTGAGGCATAACGGCTTATTAGACAGAATCTAGTATTTTATCATTTTATACAAATTTCATATAAGTCCATTTAATGTTACCACTTCTCAACATCAAGAGAAGTAGTTCAAAATACTTATAATCTATCCAAAAGAAACAATTAGGCCAGCCTGATCAATCTTTGAAAGGCTCGAATTACCATTAATTGAAATAACATTGTCACTTTATATTAGTGAAACTCCAAGTTTGAAAGGTAGCGCTTTTGTACTTTCGCCATCAGCGTCCCATGAACTCATAAGGTAATGCTTTGGCTATAAACCTCGTATTTTTTTACTGACGCAATAGAATCGCTAACGGTTACAGAACTATCTCTTCTGGATTGAACCCCAGGCCACTAGATCGGGGAAAGTACAGAGTGGACTTACTCCGATTTTGCAAGACACTAAATAGAGTTACAATCTACAACAGAAAAAGGGTTAGTTTTGTGTTCATGCCTAGCGATATTCCAGCATTCTAAAAGGGAGCGATTTTGCTCAACTTTTATCGTTATAGATATGGCCAAAATTGGCACTAAAAACCAGTGCTTGTTAAAAATCTGATGAGATTTTCAACCCCGAATCCACTTAACAAGTTCAGGCTTAGAACCCAAAAAGATTCACTTTTCGGAGCAAAGCTAAAAGCGTTATATTTTTGTAAGGCTCGCGGATGTATCATTCAATGCGTAGTAGTCATTAAATGATACAAATAGGAATTTAAATCTTCACGCAGGTAAAAATGGCATTTCCAGAGATCTTATCCCAAGGAATGATTTTCTCATAGTCATGCTCAAACACATGAACGCTGAAGTAAGGCTTTAAAATTTCTATCAACTCATCAATGCTGAAAGCGACCATTGGATGTTCGTCATTCCATATTTGAGTTTCTTCAGTGGTTTCTTTTTCAATGCTGAGTTTTAGTGACTGTTTTTCGCCATGGCCACAGTAATTCCAACCCGAGCGGAAAGTGAACAAATCACCTTCTTGCTTGGCTGTGTGCTTTACAAATAATTCACTGTTGATTTTGTTCTTGTCGACCACGTTAAAGCAGAAAATCCCATCAGATTTTAATGCGCGATGCACGTTTGCGATGCATTTTTTCAAATTTTCAATTCCATCGTTGTAGTGGATGGAATACAAGAAACAAGTGATTAAGTCCAATGGCTCAGTGACGTCGAATTCACTCATGTTCTGCAAAGTAAATTGTGCTTCTGGACAACGAGTTGTTGCTATATCTAACATTGGTTGATTAATATCAAGACCATGACTTTGATAGCCAAAATCAATAAAATGGCGTACATGTGGCCCAGTTCCACAGGCTAAATCAAGATGTGTATTACCGTCGTTACCGAAAATCTGGTGTACTCTGCGAATACAGTTGCATTGAGCTTGGTAGTCGATATCGACACACATTAAATCGTAGTAGCCAGAAAGGTCGGTATATAGTACGTTGGCAGACATATTATCCTAATAGTTTTAGCTGATTTATTTTGGTGGCGCATAGTAAACTAATCAGTGGTGTTTGCGAAGCAAATATGTCTCTCAGCAGTAGTGATTAACATAACAAGTGACCAATTGATTTAGACGGCATCGAACAGCGTTTGTTGATGGCAGATTTGCTGTGAAAAGCTGACATAATTAAGTGTGATCAAGCGACAAAAATGTCCTGTGGATTCAACCGGTCGATGTTAGCACAGGTCTTAAATAATCACACAAAATCACAATTCAAGATCTGTCCCCATGCCAAGCCTTTTCGACTAACTAAAAAATAACGTATTTAGCATTGGCAGCAGTATCGCTAAGAATACTCCGGTCAGGGTCATGGCTAACGCTGAAAATGCCCCGCAAATAGGACTAATTTCTAACGCTCGGTGAGTACCAATTGCGTGAGACGTTAAACCCAGTGCAATACCCATTATTCGATGATCATGAAAATCCAGGCGCTTGAGTAAGGGTGGGCCAATTATCGCTCCCACTAATCCAGTAAACATAACCACTGTCGCTGCTAACGTTTTATTGCCCTTTAAGATGTCATTAATCGATAACGCAATGGGTGTGGTCGCAGACTTGGTCATGAGTGCTATTAGGGTATCGGTTTGCACTGCAAAGAGCTTTGAAATCCCCCAGATAATCAATAACCCCATGATGGTTACGCTCACTATCGTAATTATAATTCCGCCTAACCAATGATGAATAATGTGAAGGTTTTGGTACAGGGGAATAGCTAAGGCGACAACCGCCGGGCCAAGCAGCCACTGAAAAATTAAATTACTACTGATATAGCGGGCATAGGAAACATCAAAAACTAATAAACAGCTGATAACAAGAATCACGCTAATCAATAACGGCTGTAGCAATATATGTTTACCCGCTTTTGAATTTACATATTTAGCAAAATAAAACGCCGCAACAGTCAGTAAAAAAAGAAATAGAGGACTCAGTAAGAAGGTCATGACAATTCACTTATAACTTGTTTAAATGGTCAGCTAAATGATCCACTTCTAACTCATGGCTTTTGTAATAATAGCGACTAAATATATGTAAACACCACGCCGTTAATATCAGTGATAGAACGATTGAAACACTTAATATAAAAATGATCGCCATGCCTTCTTTTTTCAGTAAAGCAAAACAGGTAATCACCCCCACGCAACTAGGGATGAGGAATAAGATAAGGTGATCTAACAGCAAATGACTGCTAAGCAAGAGCGCCGCAGATACTTGCTGTCGACACATCAGGTAGATAAATAGGTAGAACATCCCAATGACCGACCCCGGCAAGGTTAGCTGCCACTGTTGCTGAGTCCATTGCCCCAAACAGTAAAAAGCAATAATCGTCGCGATACCTGGGGCCATGCGAGACTCCTACAATCTAGCTGATACAAATATATGTTGTCGATTGAGCTATGCGTTCAGTAACTTAATGAATGCCGCTAGCCATTTAGAATGTGCAAGCCAAGCCGGTGCGGTCACTAGATTGCCATCAACATACACATCATCACTAGCCGTTTCGATATAGGTGCCACCTGCTGAGCGTACTTCAGGTGCTACGCTTGGGTAGCCCGTGCAAAAACGCCCTTGCAACGCACTGGTTGCGGTTAGAATTTGCGTGCCATGACACACTGCCGCAATAGGCTTTTTGGTATCTACAAAGTGCTCAACCATGGCTAATACCTGCGGATTTAAACGCAAATACTCTGGCGATCTCCCCCCTGGTATTAACAAGGCATCAAAGTCTTCAGCCTGAATGTCGGCAAAGGTCGCATTCAAGGCAAAACGATGGCCTGGTTTTTCGCTAAAAGTTTGATCGCCTTCAAAATCATGAATCGCGGTAATAATTGTATCGCCAGCTTTTTTGTCAGGACAGATCGCGCTCACCTGATATCCGACCATTTGCAAAGCCTGAAACGGAACCATGATTTCGTAGTCCTCAACGTAATCGCCGGCCAAAATTAGAATTTTTTTCATTGTGATTGTCTCTCTCTGAGTTGATAGGTGTTGAGAGCAGCTACTGTACTCGAACAACATTACTTGATATATAGACAATAAGAAGATTATTTCTTCACTAAATGACACAATACTAATCATCATTAAGGATCTTCATTAGGAATCAAGCATCATGAACATCGCCGATCGCATTCTGCTATTTAGCAAAGTCGTAGCAACAGGATCATTCAGCCAGGCCGCCGAACTAGTCGGGTTGACAAACTCCGTCGTGAGCAAACACATTGCTCAACTTGAGCAGCATTTGGGCGTGCAATTGCTGTATCGCACGACACGTAAATTACAATTAACCGAAGCCGGTCAGTTGCTATATCGCCATGCACCCGACGTTGAACAGTCGATTGAAAATGCTATTAACGCAGTGACAGAAATGAGCTGTGAGCCGAAAGGATCGTTATGCTTGAGTGTACCAACCATATCCGGTGAATTTTTGATTACTGATCTGATAACAGAATTTTGTCAGATTTACCCGAAAGTGAAGGTTGAACTTCGCTTGGAAGATCGTCTAGTTGATTTAATTGGCGAAGGTGTTGATTTAGCCATTCGTACCGCGACCTTGCCCGACTCAACCTTAATTGCGCGCTTGCTTGTGCAATCAAAATGGGTTGTCAGTGCCAGCCCTGACTATTTGAAGACATTTGGCATTCCGTTACAACCCGCCGAATTGAGCAATCACAACTGCCTAACCTATACCTATATGGAGGCGGGGACTCATGATTGGTCTTTTTGCAAAGATGGTCATGCTTACAATATGAAAGTCTCTGGCAGCATTAGCTCTAACAATCAAAAAGCTCTGCGTAATGCTGCGTTAAAGGGCCATGGTATTATCTATACCCCAAGATTATTAGTACACGAAGATTTACAAACAGGGCGTTTAACAGAGCTGATCAATAACTATTCCAGTAAGCAGCTGCCGATTTATGCGGTATATCCTTACACTAAATATCTGCCGGAAAAGACACGATTATTAATCGACTACATTGCTGCAGGGTATGCACGCAAAGAGGGTTTATTTTAGAACAACAATAATCGGGCTGAATTTTTGATAACCCTAAGGCTGACTAGTATAGGTCAGCGCTGATTAACCAGATATAAATAACACCGTATAAATAGCGGTTCCTTTAAATTAATATATAAAAAATGGAAAATGGCAATACCTCAAACGAAGGAATCTTCAAAAAGGCATGAAATATGAACTAAATAATTCAGCTTACTAAGTTATCTGCCCCCTAAATTAATAATGTCTACTTTCACCCTGTGGTTTCAACCGGTCGATGAGAAAGTGAAATCAAGATAATTAGGCCATATTGACCATAACCTAAAGAGGCTGCTTAGTAGTCTTACCCTATTAGCCTAGGTAAGTCTCTTGAGTGCCAATAGCAGATATTAGGTGATTGGTTTTCAGACGTTTTACAGAGAACTAAGTTTCGCCTAGAAATAACTGCTGCTTAGCAAATAGAAGCAGACATCAATTTATCGGAGGTAAAAATCCCCCTTTTGCTTTTTAAAAGTGCGTGCCATTATTGATGTTTTCAATCAAAAAAATTACCCATTAAAAACACCTGTTTGGTAATAAACCTGTTTAAAAATGAGATGAATAACGTCTAAAGAAAAACGAAATGATACTCCGTCTAATGCCTGCTGCTTAACAGTCGTTTTGCCCGGAGTTAAAAGCCGAGGTATGGTGATTTTTAAACGGCCAAGTTGCAAAAAAAATCGAGTACTTTCAAAAACAATCGCATTGTTTTGCTCAAATACTTTCAGGTACATACCAAACCCAAACCCTACGACCTCAATTAGCCCTGTATTGTTTCTTATGCACTTAGTTGATTTAACTCGATTCACTCGTCGATTAGGGTAAAAGTAAAATCGATCCCATGTCATGCCCTTCAATTTTTCATTATGGTAAACATTGACTTCCATTGGAATGTTTTTGCCCGAATAAAGCGCCAATGGCGTACCAATAATTCGGCACAACTGGGCTAATAACTTACCAAAAAATGATAAATAAATGACTTCCATCACCCCCTTATAGGTAACATTAGTATGTACTGAACTGACAGAAAAACGACGCTGAATATCAGGGTGCAATCGACTCCACCCTCTTTCACCGATTAATGAGCGGTAGCTCAACATTATATTCAAAGGTACCTTGGGTGGGTGGGTTGTCATAGGTTTCTCCTAGTTTGATATATACCCCATCGTTCAGCTACATCAAAAAACTCAGATAAGCTAAAAAGCCCAATACAAGGCATTGCTCCGGGAACCACTTTACCATTTGCAATCCGCTTAATGATTAGCTCAGAAGGTATCGTGGGAACGTTTATTCCCACGCCATTTTCCGCTATGAGCTGCCAGTTAATTTTTTTAGGCTGTCCGTATTTGTCACTACCACTTAGCTCTACATACATTCCCCCGTTATCCGTTCCAAGCCGAATAAACCACTCACTCATTCTGGTTAATATTTTTGTATAGCGGGCTAAATTTTTTAGCAATCCTACACGTGAAAACCAAGATAAAAGCCAAAGACCAACATGCAGTAAAGTCACTTCTAGCCCCGCCTGAAAGTGAACAGATTTTATATTGGGGTAAAGGATTGGCAATAGGTCAATATCAGGAATGTCACAATTGCTCATCCATCGCTTACCAAGAGGAGAGCCAAAGTCATAGCGGTTTAAGTTTTGCCAACCATAAATAGCCCGTTTTCGGTTATTAGTCAGGGTACTAAATGATTTGCCCGTATATGAAAGAATAGAACCTACAGTCGCTTCGCCACGCTCAGTTTGGTTCCCAGGCGAAATACCATATTTTATGGCCTCTAACTTAGAAAATTGAGGTAAAAAATCATCAATTACAGCGGCTGATAAACCAGGAACAGTACTGGCTCCACTTACAAGCATTACACTATTTTCTTTTGCTTCTTTATCCAACTCGGCAGAGAAATTAGCAACAAATGCTCTATCATCTGCAAAGTCTACATAATGACACTTGGCGGCTATGCATGCTCTTGCAACACAATAATCATTTCCTTCGCGTTGTCGTTGAAAGGGACCAGAGGCATTTACCACCAGATCGGGGTTTATGCTTAATAAGCATTCTTTCAATTTAGGGCTGAGTACATCAACGTGGATAAAGTTTACTTTTTTTGAATATTTTTTAAATGCGTATTGTATAAAGTTTTTTGCTTTGTCCTGAGATCGCCCTGCTACATAAACCTCATAGTCATAGTGAGCAAGCAAACTACCGACAAGACGCTTACCAAAGTTACCATACCCTCCAATCACCAGTATCAGCATATCTATCTCCTTTATAGACTGTGTACTTTCAGCTCTCCACTGTAGGCAATAACAACGCCAATCAAGAACATTTTAACTTCAACCGAGAACCTATAGCTGCCTTCAACCTCCTCCTCAGACGCGATCACCTGAGGGCTCAGAAAATTAGGTAAGAAAACACCCATGAATTTTGTTTTAACAAATAGATAGTGAAGTGCTCCGCCCTTTTCAACCGCCTTAAAATGCAGAGCCAAGGGACCTAGAAATTCAATCAGATAATCTCCCTGGCGTTCAAATGATGACTCCATTTTCAAACCATCAAAATTACGTTTCCAAACCATTGAATCGCTAGTGTGCTCACAGTCCACACTTAGCGTTGACTTAGGGTTTTCCCTAGGAAAGCCAAAGACTGAACAAATTAGACGCGCAATAATATTGCCTCTTTTTACGCATGCGCTCCCTTCGAGTTTGTTTTTACCTCTATGTGATTTCTGCAATAACGGTGAAAGTCGGTTAAAGCTTTCTCCCATATGAAGCGCTAGAACACTATTTTCTACTTCCATAAATATTCGCCCTACTCATGATAATTTTAATATACTTTTCCATATCCACTTGCTATCAGTTATTTCTGTAATTTCTGTCCAAAGAGAAACTAATTGACAAATTTTTAGTCCTTTAGCTTTTCCCGCTTACCTTTAGGGATAAGTTTAACGACTGTTGCCCCCATTTTCATTAGCGTCACAAGCGTCTTTTTTGGCAAAACCTTTACCTGTTCGTACCAGTTAATGAGTGTCGATACAAACGTTAGCATCGATTCAATTTTCACTTTAATCTCTTTCGGCGTTTGGTCATCCGCCTCCATCTCACGAACACATTCACGTAACATATTTAAAGTTGGCTCTATCTCACGCTGCTTACGCTGCTCAACAATCGTTAACAACATTTCCCAGCTATCGCCTTTTACAGCGAAAAAATCTCTACGATCGCCAAATACCGGTTCAACATTAACCAAGCCCCAACCCTGTAACTCTTTAATACTATTACTGACGTTAGAGCGTGCCACCGATAACGTCACAGAAATTTCTTCTGCGGTTAGTGCTTTAGGAGATAAATAGAGTAAGGCATGGATTTGCGATACAGTGCGGTTCACACCCCACTTTGTTCCCATTTCCCCCCAATGGAGAATATACTTTTGCATTATTGGTGTAATTTTCATATGTTTCTGTAATTTCTGTTATGACTGAAACAACAGTAACGCCAAGTGATCTTTTTGTCAAATCCCAATTTATGAGTGACCATCCACATATATCCTTGATAACTGTTATGATCTTGTCATACCGGCAGAGCAATCATTGAAGCTCTCAGGGGCAATTGGTTATGCAAAGCTGGTTGTTTTCAATAATACTGGACATATGCCGTTTATGACGCGGTCAGAACAATTTAACCACGAACTATTAGAAGCGATTCTTCAGTTTTCATCCGCTATTAAAAGTTAGTGCCAAATGTAAACAAGTTCAGCTAAATTGAAACACAAAATAGAGGAATCACTATGCGTTACCCGCAATATCAATCAGACCTTCAACATATATATCAGTCAGAAGTCTATGGCGCTAATGTCTTTAAGATGGCCGGCCGTTTGACCTTCAACCGCAAAAAAAAGGATCAATGGGCACTGCTTTATGACTTAGAAATTCAAACGCTTGAACGCTTTCTTCTTTATATAAAAGAAACCGGACAACGGGACAACTACCCTCATATATGGGCGCTTAAAGGACATATTGAAGGTCTTGCGCTCGGCTTATTGCCTTGGTCGGTTGCCATGCGTTTACTCGCAAAAGAAACCCAAAGTTTTACCAAAATATGGCACAGACTAAAAATAAATAGTAAGGATACTGAGAAAGAATTTTTTAATTATGTTTATGCCCATGAAAAAGCCATTGAAGCCTTTGCGAAGCGAGAACTTATGCAAGGAAATAATAGCGCTGAGCCTATCCGCTCTCTTTTGGGGATAAGCAATTAATGACTTACATCCTGGATAATATTCCTTCTCCGCGAGAAATATCCCTGACAGTTAATTTAAGCAAGTCAAATGCTCTCAACTAGCTGTCCAAAGTTAAGTTAAACAGAGCCAAATCACGGATGTTATTCTCCATTTCTAAGCGAACTCGAATAGACCAGATCTGTTCTGGTTTTAATGGCACCTCTGGCCAATGAGTTTGTTTTTGTTCCATGCTGTTTTACGGGAATTTTGAACTTTCATAATAATGTTCCTTCAGATGTAAAAGGACTATTAAGTTTGCGCCGGTCAAGTTTAAGGGTGTTAGTACTCAATAACCGAAGACGACTAAGCCTTGTCACAAATTAACCTCTAGCAGTCATGTCTTCTTTCTCTAAGTTAGCAGCCATGACAACCACCCAAATATATGCCCACCACTCAAGCAATTCTTATCAGCTCTCGAAGTCAGCTTTGGGTTGAACTCAGACAAGCCTAGAAGCAATTTCTCGCGTTATTTAGGGTCTCGTACTTCCCAATAAATGGTTCTGCTCTTTAAGTGTTCACTTAAATAAGAATTACCGGGTTGAATATTTTAATTCTTGTTTAGAATTTTGTTGATGACACACGACTCCCATAGATTGTGCCGTAACAATTAATCAAGCCATACTAGAAGCAAAAAACATGACTTTTGATTTACTAGATATATTTGTTCTATCAATAAAATCAGAGTTTTCGGTCGTTGTATTATTCGTGATCGTACCTAGTGTATTTAGTGGCGAGTCAACTCAAGACAATAAAACTAAGACTACAGACCGTTTGTCAGAACGAAGCATAGAGCCTTACGTACAATTAATATACAAGCCTTATACGAATAATTTTGGCGTCATTATGGTTATTGGCACGATGGAAAAGAACGCCGCCCGTTTTAAAAATAACTAGCAAAAGATGAAATTTGAAACACCTATGCAGAGGCCAACAAAGCGCCGCTAGAATCAAGGTGCTTTTGAGGTTTACGAAAATAACTAAAGAGCCAATGATTAATACGATTCATGATCATCTAAACTATGACCCTAAGCGTTCATACCCTCACAGTTTAGCAACAATAAAAAATTAGAGAGCCTTACAATTTAAGCAGGTTAATAATAACGTTATTCAAGACAGCTTATGATTCCGAAGAACTGAAGGAATATGATCAAGCTATATTCGAATCAGTTAAGTGAAAGTTTTGTTCGGATTCCGGTTCTAAATCATCTTTACAAAGTAAAGAAAATCATTACTCTGAATAGTCCAATATCCAGCTATAATTGGACTAAGAATGAAATTATGCACCTTATGTATCATCAGATTTGAGTTAAATAATGATTGTAACTGCCCTAACTGTGGGCTTTTAATTTTCATAAAGCCTGCAAATGATAAAGTATTTTTTGATAATACAGGTGATACGCCAGATAGGTATAAACTTTGGCAAAATAAAACTAATTAAATTTTTCTCCCCGAGAGAACCTTCCCTACTTCGCGCTAATTAATTGTAATAAACCGACTAATCAAAAGTTGGGTTTATGCTTCAGTGGAGTCGCTAAGAAGACGGGCGCTCACCTTGTGCCAAAACATAATCGCTAACCACGCGAGCTAAGCGTCCATTTCCATCATCAAATGGATGCAGGATCACAAACCAAAAATAAGCTAACCCCGCTCGAAGCAAAGGATCTAAAGAAGACTCCCCTCGGCTTTCCTCCAACCAAGCCAAAAAGTTTTCAAGCTCATTATCTAGTCCATCCCTTGGAGGTGTCTCAAAATGTAGGCTTCGTTTGTTATGGGGCCCGGGCACGACTTGCATTGCTTCATCACCGCGTAATGTGCCGACTTTAATTTTCTCTAACCAATAATTATCATCTTTAGGAAACAGATACTCATGCCATTGGTATAGTCGCTCCAACGTCAGCGGCTCATCATAGTTTTGAGTCGCGTCCAACAACAATTCCGCCAGACCATCTGTCTGAGCAGTTGTTTTGCTTAGTCCGGCTTCTTACACTCCTAGCCTTATTGCTAAAGACGAGCGAACAGACTCAATATTTAGATACTTATGAGCGCAAACCCATCTTTGGTCGGCCTTGCGTAATTCAGGATAAACTGGCCAATATGTCCATTGATAGAACTAACGAAAGTGAGAAAGATCGACCCTTTTAAAGTGCGGAAAAAACGCTGGCTATAAGTTATTAGCGCTACCTATTTGATCGAAATAAAACCTTGAACAACCCCCAAAGCGATACATTTTAGAAGCCTTTAAATGATTAACTTCAGATGCTCAAATCAATTGAATCGTGCAATTTTTCTATCTGTGAAAATAATATTATTAGCTTAGACTCGTTGCAGAGTAAGGAATATTATTCTCCCCCCACATGTAAAGAGCCTCCAACACAGGTGCCAATGACTTTCCGTAATTAGTTAGCGAGTATGTTACATTTACAACCTTTTCATTAAATATTTGTCGATGAATGATGTGAACACTTTCTAGCTCTCTAAGCTGTTCAGTTAGCACCTTTTGGCTTATTGGTAACATGTTTTTTTTAATCTCGCCAAACCTCATAGACCGGTCGAATAATGCATGTATTATCATTGGCTTCCATTTACCACTAATTAAGCTAAGTGTTGAAACTACCGGACAACCAAGTGGGTTATCAATGAATTGCCTTTTTTCCATACTAGTTACCTAAATGTGCCTAATTGACGATATCTATAGCAACTATATAGTGGCAAATAACTATAGGCACAACAAGGCAAAACCATGAAAAATAAAGTTACCCATGAAACCGCTATTCATAAAATATCTATTTTCCCCTTTGGAATGATTAATGCTTTTCTTTTAGTAAACTCAAAAGGTTGCATACTAATTGATACGGGGTTACCTGGTACTGAAGATAAAGTAGATAACGTACTAAAACAATTAAATCTAAATTTTACCGATATAAAATTAATCGTTATAACGCACGCTCATATTGACCACGCAGGAAATACAGCGAAGATAAAGCTATTATCTGGCGCTCCTGTTATTGCTCATAAAGGAGATCTTCCATACTTAATGGGGGAAAAGAAAATGCATTTTTGTAGTACTGGATGGTTTGGTCGACTTTTTAGTAAAACAGGAGCAATTCAAAAGCCATACAAAAGCTTTGAACCTGATATTCTACTCACCTCAAAAGATGAATTTAATCTTAAAAATTACGGCTTTAATGGAGAGATTATTTCAACTCCTGGCCACACTGAAGGTTCAATTTCTTTAATTATTGAAAATAATAAGGCTGTAGTAGGCGATCTAATTTCATCTGGCATATTGCTCGGTGGCATTATTAGAACAAATAAAGCCAAACGCCCCCCATTTGAAGATAACCCTTTAAAAGTCAGCCAAGAACTGCGATCTATTTCTGATAGAGGAGTAGAAACATTCTTTATGGGTCATGGAGGCCCATTACCTCAAAAAGAAGTATTATTACATATAGAAAAATTAAGAATGGTGGCATTTAATGATGACTAAATAGGATTACTGTCCCGCAACTATGAGTTATTAGCGTTACCTTTTAAAATAATCGAAAATGAGCAAAAGCGTTCGCTTAGGAATGGTTTGAGATCGCTGACACAGCACAAAAGCTTTCCTTTTTGAGTTCGAAGAAATCGCTTAGATAAACCAGAAAATCTGAGCAAAATTGTTCGTTACTATGCTTTTGGTGGAGGGCACAATTTCCATTTACGCTGACCCTATGATTGCTATGATTGAAAGTTAGCTCAGAGCCATGCTGCGATGCGCTTTATCTATTTCTTGATGCTACTCAAGTAAATAGAATCCCCAATTCATCCTGGAAAAATTTTAGCTTTGCGATAAGCGCGAGGGAACACATCGTTTCCTGGGCCTATAAAAAAATGGAAGCGGAAATTCTGGTGATGAAGCCGCCTGGATAGACAATGCCAGCTTCTCTGTCACGCCAATTTAAGTTAGTTCTAATAAACCTTACCCTCACTTTAAGTAGTTTGGGTAATTTATAAAAAACTTATACCCCTTAAGAAAAGGATCTGCTCTCTTACTATCCTCGCTGAAACACTCAAACGATGGAGAAGTATTAAAGGGGACGGAGGGAATATTTTATAATCCCTCCGTCCCCTTTTTGTCATATTGTTGCGTTGGTCTATCATTTTGGCTGTATGGTGATTGTACTTCTAGTTTTTACTCTGACCTCAAACTTAGACCCCAAACTATATTACCCTTTCAGCCAAGGATGTTGCTCAAAATATTCTTCGAACACAGGTACATAGTTTTCGAATACCTTTGTCGCACCTGTATGGATTTGTTTGCGGATTTGTACACTACTAGCAGTGTTACTCGGCTTATGCTTATATTTTTTTAAGCAGTCTTCGTTCCAGTGCAGTTCACAAAACTTATAGAGTGCTTGTGATTCTTCTATCGGATTCGACACAAACTGCTCGTAGTTAATCGTATAAATTTGATCCGGGTATTTATTTTTCCAGTAGTCGATTATGTCGAGCGTCGCTTTGAAATACTCGAGAATGTCGTTTAAATCGTGCGCCCATGAGAGATTGACCAAATTATTTTGTAGTATTGACACAATTGACGCAAGTGGTTGGCGTTTAGTCCAAATGATCTTAGCGTTAGGGAACACTTTTAATATTATGTCTATAAAATAAATATTTTCGAGGCTTTTATCGGTAAAGTAGCAGCCGTTGTCTAGTAGCTCATGTTTTTTTAAAAAATCTTGTACAAATGCATAAAACGTCTTCGAATAGGACTTACGCTGTTCAAGGCATGAGATCAAGTGAGCATCGAGTATGAATCCACACTCTTCCATACTTTTTGTTATTTTATCGTTAGCACTTAGAACGGATTCTATCAGGGTTGAACCTGATCGCGGTACTCCAACAAAGAATATCGGCTTTATTGCATTTATCGCTTTTGTGTTCGATGTCGAGGAGGATTTCAGTATTTGTTTTTTTCTGTCTTTAGCAAACTTGGGGAGTTCACTAAGAAAGAAGTTAGTGTCTAACACGAAACGAGACGCTTCCCTGAAGTCCCTATGGCCGTTGATAAGTAACCGCATTTCACTGGTAAAATCTCCGTTTATCCGTAAGTATTGTGCCATCACATACTGATAAAATGCCCGGGATTCCTGACTTAGGGTATTAGTGTTATATTCGTCGTTGAGTTTTTCATACAGATCAGAATTGATTACTTCAGGCGCAAAGCGACTTAGATGATACAAAAAATAGGGTTGATTTGGGTAGGTCTCATATGCTTCTTGGTAATACCTTTTAGCCTCATCTATGTTGCCTATAGTTCTATAACTTAAAGCTAATGCTCTAAATAGATTCTCACTTCTAAATCCTTGTTGGTAGCATTTTTTCAGGATAGCATTAGCAGATGCCGAGTCACTAATTTGGTTATATTGGCCTTCTAGTAAAAGATATAAAACCTCTTCATGAGGGTGGATTGTTAAACCATTATTTAAGGTTTTGATTGCCTGGTTATGATCGTTCAACAAGGAATAATTCTTTGCTAGATAGCAGTAAACGCCATAGTTCGAACTGTTGATTTTGAGTAACTTTTCATAGCTGTCGACAGCTTTTTCATAGTCACCAACTTTTGTATATAAGTTACCTAATGCGATTAATATATGAGGATTATCAGGGCTCAAATCTAATGCTTTTGCTAGCAAAATGTTAGCGTCTTTCGTTTGATTTTGCTGATCGGCAATTAGCCCTAACAGATAAAGGCTGTCAATATCGTTAGGTTTTATTTCTAATATTTGTCGATACGTCGAGGTCGCATTGACTAGTTCTCCCTGCTCTAGAAATTGCTTACCTCTATATTTCAGTTGCTGTAAGTGTTTATTCAGTTGAGTTAAAGGGCTTGTCATTATGTTCTCAAAACCGGTATCAGAAATTGGGGGCATTTCAAAATGAGCCTACGAGTCAAATAGCATAAAGGGCCTTCGTAGATTCGTCTATAAGATTTTCTAAAAAAAATGATGTTGGTAACAAAAATCAGATTCTAAAATCCCCCTATTAAAACGGGACTGATATCCGCCTTGTTTGCAGTCAAACGAGAAAGGAATGCTTTAACTCCTTAGCCTACATTCTGACAGATAACTAAAACATGACGATTAGACTAAACTGGCCCTGAGACGAAGTAACCATTTTTGATATCAGTTAGCTTCTTGGAGCCCCTAGGAGACATCAGGTGATTAATTTTTTACGCTTTTATACCGTCCTTTAAGTCATCGATAATCCAACATTAAGCGTCTTAAGTTCGCACAAATCAGACGCTCATCAACCTTGCTTAATTTTCTGTCCCTTAAATCGGGAATATTCAAGGGTCTTTGGGTAGGTATTTACTTCAAATTGCGAATTATATTTTTTATAACTAAAAATTTACTCTGAAAGCCCCGCAAAGATTAAAAAGACAATGATAAGCTGATATCTCTTCTGCAAATTTTGCACGTATAATGAAAAATACTAAGCTATGCTTTTTCAATATTGATCACAAAACAAAGAACTAAGCGAGAAACAATGGAAGACCCCTTAATTGGTCGCATCCTGAAAGATGCTTTTCAAATTGAAAAAATGCTTGCTGAAGGCGGAATGAGCCAAGTTTATCTAGCCTCTCAACTTAGTTTGACGCGCTCAGTGGCGTTAAAAATTCTTAGTCCGCAATTCAATGATGTTGATTTTATTGAATTATTTCTACGCGAGGCCCGTGTTTGCAGCGACATCAATCACCCTAACGTCATCAGTGTACTGGATTTTGGTCAAACTGATGATGGCATTGTCTTTTTGGCAATGGAATTATTAGACGGCGAAACTCTCGGCGATATCGTCAGTGCGAAAGGCCCTCTTTCGCTAGCAAAAACAATTTGGCTGCTAGAGCAAATAATCAATGGGGTACATGCCGCTCACCAGCAAAATGTGATTCATCGAGACCTTAAACCCCATAACATCATGATTTCACGGGTTTCCGGTGATGATACGGTCGCTAAAGTACTTGATTTTGGTATTAGTAAACCGCTTAGTGAAGACGATTTAAAACACACTCGATTGGGCGCGGTCATGGGCACCGCTGGGTATTTAGCTCCAGAACAAATTGAGGGTAAACGGGATGTCGATACCCGCGCGGATATATATGCGATCGGGGCCATTCTTTATTTTTGCCTTACCGGTAACCGACCCTTTAAAGGCAGTAGTCCTGAAATCATCATGGGTAAGCAACTAGATTCTGGCCCCATCCCCTTGAATGAAAACACCGGTACCGACCCATCTTGCTTTATCTTGCAGCCGATCATTGATAAAGCCATGCAAATCGATAAAAGCCACCGGTACGATAATGTTAAAGCCATGTGGGATGATATTCAAAACGTCGCCAGTTCTATAAACCAAGAAAAAGAATCATTCCAACATGATAAAAACCTCTTAAGCGGAGAAGTCACTCGTTACCAATACTGTTTTTCAGGCAAAGCAAAGGACGACTCAAATAAAGAGCAAGCGATTAACCAGGTTTGCAGCGCCTTAAAAATTAGCCAAAAAAGTCAGCGCGTTCTCACGATGGGTAAACGCGTTATTATTAAAAAAAATGTGAGTAAGAAAGCCGTTGAACGAATTAGCAAAATATTTAATCAACACGGTCTATTGGGAAATATTGAAGAAATGCCCACGGCCACCCGAATTACCACACCTAGAGAAGCATCAATGGCAGAGCTTTCCATGCCATCGCCTATCACTATGGAACCCGTTACCCTAGGGGATATTAAGGCTGTCATTCATGCTAAAACAATAGATGAGCCTCAAGCTTCGCTGCATCCAAGCGCGCATAAACCCAGCATCAACCCCTCACTTCACCGTGCAGCCATACCCTCCCCCTCTCGCCGTAAAATGACATTATGTTTAGCCCTTGGGGTATGTATCACCAGCATAATACTCAGTGCCTGGTTGATAAAGCCTTTTCATTATCAACTACATGATTTTTGGGTACATAGCATTCAGGGAAAAAGTAATGCTCGTGGGGTAAGTGACAATGAAATTCATATTGGCATGAGTGCGGCCTTTAGTGGCGGTGCTAGAGAATTAGGCCGCTCAATGCAGGTTGGCATCGAAACCTTATTCAAAGCGGTCAATGCAGAGGGAGGTATCCATGGTAGAAAATTACAGCTCATTGCCAAAAATGATAAATATGAACCTGCTCTAGCTCAGGAAAATATTAAGGCATTTTTAAAGCCCGATTCAGGTGTTTTAGCTCTACTTGGTAATGTTGGTACTCCTACGGCAAAAGCTATTTTACCCACCGTGTTAGAAAACAATACCGTCATGTTTGGTACATTTTCTGGCGCATCGTTGCTGAGAAATAACCCGCCAGACCGTTATGTGTTTAACTATCGCGCCAGTTATGCAGAAGAAACTGAAGCAATTGTTCATTATTTTGTTAATTCGAAAAATGTATCAGCTGACAAAATAGCCGTATTCTACCAAGATGATAGCTTCGGACTAGATGGTTTAACCGGTGTTGAAAAGGCCCTCTCTGAGTACCACACAGATAAAGAAAAGCTAATCACAGCAAGTTATACCCGAAACACCTCTCAAGTCTCAGAGGCTGTACTGACGTTCACGCAAAATATTGAAACCATTGAGGCAGTAATTATCGTCGGCACTTATTCAGCAAGCGCCGCATTTACCCGTGCAATAAAAAATGCGGGGTATCAAGGCGAAATTGCCAATGTCTCATTTGTCGGGGCACGAGCACTCACTGAATTGTTGCTGGAGTTAGGGCCTGACTATGCGGAAAAAGTATTAATCACTCAAGTCGTTCCACTATATGACTCTTATGCCACGGGCGTGTTGAAATATAGAAAAGATTTACAAACATATTATCCAAATGAAGATCCCGATTTCATTTCACTTGAAGGTTATATATCAGCCACTATCTTTGTAGAGGGGCTACTTAGATCTGGACGATATTTTACTGAAGAAGAACTCGTTAACAAACTTGAATCCATTAACGAGCTTGATTTAGGGATAGGAACCATTGTTTCTTTTGGGGTTTCTAACCATCAGGCAAGCCATCGGATATGGGGTGTAACGATTAATCCGGATGGCTCATTTTCAGATATTGAACTTGAGTAAGAAACCTTCGCTCAACTTGTTAAGTAAACCATCTTCTAAAATTTGTTTTGCATGATCAGCGACTGAATCCGCCACAAGTAAAAGTAATACCTTTCAAAGTGTCAATAAATCGCTGGCTAGAGTAATAACCGCAATACAAGTCACTTATTTTAACGTTCAACTAATGCGGTTCACCAGCTTAGCTAATTCAGTCCGAGTTGAAACATTGAGCTTGCGATAAATTTTGTAAAGATGGTTAGACACTGTTGAAGGTGCCACGTTGAGCTTCTTGGCCGCTTCTTTGAAACTAAGGCCGTGAACAATGACATACACAACTTCTTTTTCTCGATCACTCAGTAAATCAATAGGACTTTGCTCCCATAGCGAGATACAAAATAGATCCCCCAATTTTTCATGCCTAAAGCACAATTTCCCCTCTGCTACGACCACAACTGTATCTTCTTTATTATCCTCTAACGAAAAGGGTAAGCGCCTATCAACCGGCTCATTCACGTAGGTATTAAGTAAACGAATAAACTCTGGTTGCGCTTCGTAAAACACACCATGTTTATCACAAATAGCTAATGCATGACTTTCACTTTGCTGATGAGTTAAATGAATAAAATAAGCCTGTGAAGCCCCCCTCACCATATGAAACGACAAGCGTTCAAGGCGACTCCCATCCTCTTCAGTAAATACATGATCTCGTTCAAAACGGTACAAACTGATCAAAGTAAAAATACCCGTTGTTTCATCAGACAAGATCACGCCCATCACTCTTTCAACACCAAATCGGGCAAATAAATTCCGATACAGCTCACTCGAATAGAACGTTTCATCATTCAATACACTCTGCATATCTATGGCTTTTCCGGGGTTAGCCTTAAACACGTCGTAAATCGGATTACTTTCGCGTGTTTCAGCCAGCGCTGCAGGATAGTTTTCATCAACCCCCAACACTTCAACACTATGAAAGTCATTGGATTCCAAATGACCAGTCCCCCATAAAGCCCCGTCAAAATCAATCTCACGCGCAAGCTCAGTTAACACATGTCGACGATAGAAACCTATCTGCCTGGCTGTTCGCCGATAGATATTTGAAATGGTGTGGTCAATCGCACTCTTTCTTAAGGTATTAGATGACATGAAAGTCCTATAGGTCATATTTGCAATTTTTTTATTATCCGTAGCTGCCGACAATACCTGTGAGTTTCGTAGTACTGGAGAAGATCCGTTGCAGGCAAGCGAAAAATTTTGCCCACATCTTTTCGGCAATTAGGCTCTATTTCAAGACACGTTCTTTAAACGGTTTCGACTCCGCCATTGAGAGAGCCCCCAGCAACTCACAGATGATATTAACAAAGACTATTGCTTACCGGTACTTTATGGTCATGCGAGTTGTGCTATCGCCATTTTTCATGGTGACGATGAAGCAGCCAAATCACCTCTTCCCTCCTTAACATGCAACGCATAAAAATGACTCGCGGATGTACATAGGTAATCTTTTCACTCGATGAAGCCGTAAATGCCTAAAGTTTTACGGCTTCATTCGAATCAAGGGAGTCAATATAGCTTTACCTATTAGTACTCTTCATATTATTCACACAGTTTGATAATACTGACTTGAGATTACATTGTTGATCACATTTATTTCCAAGTTATTTAATAAAATAAGATCCCAATAGGTCATATTTACTATTCCCTTATAGGTAGTGATTAGCAAGAATTCTACTTGTTAACTAGCTGCCTCGGATTAATCTCCGACAACACTTACTGATAAAAATAAATTAGGAAATAACATGAAGCGACTTCTTACCAAATCAACAGGACTTATCCTGTTTACAGTATTAACCTTTTCCAGTGCCTCCGCATCAGCCGGCATTCTCGACTATTTACAGTGGTTATTCGGCGTCCCCGTATCGGCTGAAGAGACGGTCACACCAGAACCCACTGAGCCGGTCGACCCAAATGAATACCCAGATGGTCTACGTCCAGCCATTTTTGTTGGTAACAACTGGGATGGCACTGTCGATGTCATTGATGGTGATAACTATGAAGTGTTGGGGCGAGTTAATGTCATTCCAGACTACCAAGAGCGAATGGAAGAGCTTTGGAGCAATCCGGGTGACCACATCATCTTTCTTGCTATTCGTCAGTTAATTGGCGAAGGTCATGACCAGTATGTTGATGACATGTATAGCACCAACGACGGTAAGTTATTGATTGCTTCTCGCCCAAGCTTTGCTGACGTTGTCGCATTGGATCTGGAAACTGGCGAAATTATTTGGCGTTTCGAAGTTGATGGTGCGCGCTCTGATCACATGGCACTCTCACCTGATGGCACCCAAGTGGCAGTATCAGCGTCCACCGGTAGCGTAGTACACCTGCTGAACGTTAATACCGGTGAAGAGGAAGGTCGTTTCCCAACAGGCAACTCTCCACACGAAAACTTGTATTCTGACGATGGTAAGTACGTATACCATTCCAGCATTGGTTATGTTTTCATGCCGTTTGATGGCGAATTATTACGTGATACTACCCGCGGTGAACGTAAGTTCCTGATGTATGACACAGAAGCCGGCGAAATCATTAAAGACTTTGATATTCAGACAAAGCTTGATGAAGCAGGCCTAGGCCATTTGAGCCCATCAATACGTCCAATGGCTCACACCAGCGATTACCGTTATTTCTACTTCCAGCTTTCTTTCCTACACGGTCTGATCGAATTCGATATGGATGAAGAAAAAGTTACTCGCCTGGCTGAACTGCCTAACCTGATTCCAAACGAGCCTTTAGTCAACTACGTAAACGATTCTGCTCATCATGGTTTGGCTATGAGTAAAGACGACTCAAAACTGTGTGTAGCTGGCACGATGAGCGATTACGCTGCAATTGTGGATCGTGAAACTTTTGAATACACCATTCTCGAAGACTTAGGTGAAAAACCTTATTGGGCGGTATCCGATCGTACAGGTGAAAACTGCCTAATTTCTTGGAGTGCTACCGACCAAGTTTCTGTAATTAGTTATGAAACCGGTGAAGAAATTAAACGCATTGATGTGGGTAACCATCCTCAGCGTATACGAGAAGGTATGTTGAAGACCGAGTGGACTTCGTTGTACTAATTTCAATCAAAAGAAGCCTTCAAATTGGAGGCTTCATAGGTTTGCTAGGTGATTTCAACTGATAACCCCGCTTCAGAAACTGAAGCCAAAAGTAATATTTCTAAATTTCGCAAAAGATTGATTTTTGATAGATTCAAATCAATCTATAACGTTGCATCAGTCTGGATGCAAGATGTCACGGACTTTGCATTCATTACCTTACAAGGTAGAAATGAAGTTGTGAATGCAAAATTAGATGCATGTAATCGACGATCATATTCATATCATTCGCGAGAAAACCAAAGATAAAACAGAAAAAGCATTTATTCGAGTACCTGTACAAGACGGTCTAAAGGAAGCTATTTCCAAAGCAAGGTTACGTGGCTCTTTCTCCCCTAATATCATCAGTAGAAAGGCAGTTCGAAAAGTGGCGAATATGATGACTAACCGCGACCACTGGCAGCAAGTTTTACTAAGATATTTTACGCAGCAGTTTAAAAAATAACGTGGTGCGTGTGTTTTTTTTGACAAGCTAAACGCTGAAGAATGACCTACGTTCCATGAAATACGCGCACGAGGAAGTGACCTGTCTTTGCAGGCTGGATATTCTAAAGATTATGTAAGCAGCTTATATGTGCACACAACACTAAACACTACCGATATTTACCTTAAAGGGCACAGAGTTAAATGGTCAGAATGTGAGGCTAATTTGAGCTTAAAAACAGCGCTAAAGAGGTAAATAACAGAATTTATTCACCGAAAATATACCGAAAGAAAATCGGGCTAAAATAAAGTTTGTAAGCTATCGAATTTATAAGAGAAATTGGTAGGAGCAGGCGAATTCGAATCGTCGCCCTCTACCATGTCAAGGTATTTTACACACAAACCAGCACATACCAACACCATCCTCAATTAACCATAATAGGTTTGATTACTATATTGATAGTGGTCTACCACGCCTATCTTGGCCTACTTTTCTAGCTAATGTTTTTTCAACCATTTCTTTAAAGTACTCATTCCCTAATGGTGTTCCAGTAGCCCATGCATCTGATATTCTATCCATTGATTTTTGATCTAATTGTCCGCTAAATAATTCTTGATAAGATTTAAAACGACTCATACTATCTTTACCCAAAGACAAATAAACAGGATGATGTGTGATCAGTGTTAATTGTTTGTTTCCGGCATTATGACCAAAACTTGACCATTTATAGTGAGAAGGCGATTGCACCATACAAGCACGTACAGGGTTCAGCTCTATGTATCTCATCACCGACAAAAAATATAGGTCCTCTTGTACCAGACTAGCTTTAAAGCGACCCTCCCAAATTGAGCCACTCTTTCCATATTTATGATTAATATAAGGCACATACCGACGACCTAGGTACTGCATAAAAACACTTACATTTCCCCCTATTTTAGGCGTAACGAGTAAATGAATATGATTCGTCATCAATACAAAGGCATGAATAGATAAACAATACTTTTCTGCCGCTTTTTTTAACCAAAAAGCATAGGTTGAGTAATCTTGATCTTCAAAAAAAACGGGAGAACGAGAATGCCCACGCTGAACAATATGCACGGGTACATTAGGTAAAAAAAATCTAGGTTTACGTGGCATGATTTCATCCTTGAAATACTGATCGTAAAGTCTTAACAAAATAATTGAGTAAAGCTGGTAAATCAAGACATAACGTCTTCAAACATTAAAGGGCTCTGACCCCTTTAATTTAGTTGTTTAAATAATATATCCATATTTATTCTTCGGGTGAGTCGTGGGTTATTGATTATGAAAGAGCCGTATTATTTATCTTACTTACGCGACAATGCGACATCTTGTTTTCTGAATAAAATATACATTTACAAGGGATTTAAAAATGTGAATTTCATTTCTCTTTTCTGCTAATTGACGATTTAAATTAAATATAATATTCCTTAATTGGGTTAGTTGTTTATCACCAAGTTCAAATCGCTTTCGCGGACGTATTTATGTGCTTGTTGTTATTAAGTTTCTGACTACGAACTTAATTGTTCTTCTGGTACTTTTCCGTTTAACAAAATGTGATCTAGAGTTATTTACAATACCTCTTGGTATTCTATTTTGAGCATTGTGGACATACATTCTTACCAAAATAACTACCGAAAAATGTGTTTCGGCAATGACCACAAACCCTTTTCGTATCTCCACCTATACCCGCAAAGATTGAGTTAGTGTCTAGAGTAGTTTCAGCTGCTCTCTCCTTCCTTTTCTTGATAAGTGCGTCACTTCTTTTCCAGTGTAGCTTCTCTAACTCTTTTTCCTTCTTTTTGACCATTCGGAACTCATTTGGGTGATATTTCCATTCTTTACTATCACTACTATTTAACACGTATTCTTTAAGACGTTCTTTAAATGAAGTGTTACTTTCCTGTTTTAATAGTTGGTAGGTATTAGTTAGGTCTAAAACCAACAGCCCAGCTTTATGCCCAATGTTCTCTATAATCGGAAGATCCTTTTTGCTATTCGGGTGCGTCAAGCAAAAATACAGATCAACTCCTTTTACCTTACCTGCAATATCTACCTGAGAATTCGGTAAGGTTACATCGAGCTTAATGTCATTAAGCTCGACAATTCTTCCTTCTGTAACAACTATAACATCCGTCGATTTTCCTGAAATTCCTGCAATCAAGGCATCCACCTCCTTGCGATATGTGGGGAGGGTAATTGGAGTCGCGGTTATTTCTCCGAATATCTGTTTAACCATATTTTTGACAGAAACGAAAAAAGAGAACTCACAGTCCTTTGCCGCTTTCTTGTCGCTGCCACGAGTGTTATGAGAGAAATACCAGTCTTTAACTTCCCCATGGTTTGCGATGAGAGGTAGATTACATGATGGGCAAATGCACCCTGAATTTGAACCACGATCAACCTCGTAAACATCAACAAAAATGTCTCTATTAGGGTTGTACCCAAATGGTATTTTTCCTAGATCCTTAAAGTTCATTTGATATCCGTTATCATTGCAAGGCTCTAGGTAATTGCATTTATGCTAAAAATAAAGCCTAACAGTTTAATGAAGCAAAGGTTAACAGCCGCTTTGCAAGTAGTTTATTCCATGCCTTTGCACATAAAATCCGAAATGGCATTAATCCTAATGTTGTTTCCATGTGTTGTAATGTATTCTTTGTTTTGTTTGTCCGCTTCTATAAACTGTAACTTGTTTTTAAATGGCCAAAAATACTGGCAGTTAACTGCGGTATTTGATTCCGCCGGCTGTTTATACTTCTTACAAAAAACAGCATTTCGTATTCCATCACCGCCATGAAAGCGACATAAATAACAGTTCTTCACCGAAACACCATTAAAGTAGGCGTTTACCACACGCTCTTTGAATAACTCGATTCTATCTTCTTTTGTTGATGGCGTGGGCCCAAGGTATTCACATACAACCGGCTTTCCTCTAATTCCTTTTCCGCTTTTATAATCAGCAAATGCAAGATGCACCAATTTTGATTTTTGGCTTTTATGAATGACAAACACAGAAACCGAGGTCTGACAGCCCCCCTTACAGTCGGATAATACTTTTCTTTGGAAATTATGGAGCTTAACGTTCTGATCTGATTCACATAACTCTCGACTCAATAGTCTTTCTATATCTAGATCGCTTTTTATTTCTATCTCAATAATAGGCAACCCTGAATTCAATTTTTCTTCGGTGCATGCATGAGTCACAACGATTTCAAATAAAATGTCTCTATCTAGTTCTGTACTAGAGACTAGTACATCAGCAACGTACTCTTCAATTTTGGTTTCGAGCCGCACCAGATCGAATTTCTTAGTCAGGTCATAATTGAAAGGTTTAATATACTCGCAAATCAGGCCAAACTGATTTTCATAGCGGTTGCACTTGTAAGGCCTGTCATACTGAAAAATATAAGGTAATTTATCAGTCAGAGATTTACTGTAAGTTTGATACAAGGCTTTTTTGGCCGTGTTATGGAGATATGATTCTTTGCTGCAATTGGAAACATTTGCTTTATGTGCGAAATGATGTTCGTTAATTGCCCCAAGCCTAGCGACCAATTCGCCACCGCAGCCGGTACAGGTAAAAGGCCTTAACGCTTCTTTTTTTTCCTTCGTTAGTATTTTAATATCAATTATTGAATTTTGATTATTCACAGCATAGCGACAATTAAACATTGTTTCTTTTCCATAAGAAGGCTCTATAACAAAATAGGGTAGTGGCTTTGCACTTTCCCCCTACTATTCCATTTCATTACCCAATGACAACTTTTCTTTCAACAAATCTCTATTACTCATCATCCAGTTTGTTTCCCACTTTCCAAGGCTTACAGCTTTCACTTCCGTTGCAAATACGCCGTACCCTCTAGATTCTAATTTGGGCATCCAAAACTCTAGTAACTTCTCGGCTAATTCACGGGTTTCTACTAATGATTTTTTGAGTGTGTCCGTTAATCGCCCTCCGATGGATATACGGAAAGAATAACACTCCTCTACCGGCCAGCAATCCGGCCTTAAATTAATGGGTACATTTTCTTTTTCGTGAAGTACAATTTCTACAAAATAGCCGTCCATACCCAATAACCTTTTCCTTAGTATGAATTTGTTATCAATAAGTTTCTTTCATTTCATCTGAATGCCATGTTTTTTTTGCAGAATAAAGCCAAGGTTTGAACATCCGTAAAGCAACCAAAGATCATCTTTTGTGCGCGAATTTTTACTTCACCTGACTCGCTTGAATTCAACAAACCAATCCATGTTTTCACCAAAACCACTGGTGGTTCTTGCTTAGACATCCCTGCTTTTCCGTTAAGTTTTTACAGGTCTTTATTACCTTAAGTCTTTTTTTCTCGCATTGCTTTAAGCTGATCAACAAGCATTTCTATTTTCCCCACGAGCTTCATTTGCTCGCTTTGAGACATGCCCGCAATTACCCCCCCGTAAAGCTCTATGAATTCCTTAGAGTTTTTTGGATCACTTTCTTTTTTTCTTTCGTACAATTCTATTTGATCATTGATAGAACTCTGAGAAACTGTATTTAATGGGACTTCTAGTTTAGCCGCAACCTCAATAACCCTCCCATGCGGAACACCACGATTAATCCAGTTAGTTACCTTTTGAGGAAGGATACCCATAATCCTTGCGAATTCCGCCTGGGATAAATTTTTGTCTTCTAAGGCATTTCTTAGTTTTGAGCCTTTTTGTTTGTTCATAATGGAATTATAAGCCTGTTGTTGATTGAGACTATAAGCACTACTTACTAAACTTTTTTAGTCACTTATCAGTCTTGGGAATGCATCACTAAGTGCTGAATATACTAATTTATTATCGCCAAACAGGCTGTTTTTCAAGATTATCCTCGAATGACGTTATGAACACTCGAATCATTTGATCAACTTCATCAGCTTCAGGAATACTAAATAAGAACAAAGGGTAAAACTAAAAGCTACATAATCTGCATTCTTAAAATGTATTGTTTTAAGTTAGATTTTTTATTATGAAATTGAAAAACTATAACAGAGTACCTAAGAGAATATCTTATAAGAAAGGACTAGAATCAGAACTAAAAATCCTATTTCAGTAAGAACTACTCAAACTAGAACTTAACGCACAAGATCTGTACAATCCCGCCTCTCAAACTCAATCACATAAAGGATTATGCATTATGAGTAACGGAAGACTCGTTCTTACTCGCAAGACAGATGAAGTACTCTGCTTCAAACATCACCAAGTCTGACGATACATCAACAGAATTTAATCTATCTATCAATAACAAACATTAATTGGAAGCAAGTTAGACTATCAATAGATGCATTAGCTAATGTTCAGGTACTTCGAGAGGAACTGTTAGCTACAAAGTAAGTATTAAACCACTCAACAGCCCTACAGTTTAGTAGGGTTTCACTACATAAACGAAACAATGGAATGATGAATGACTGATGTAGGAGAGAAGGTTGCTGTGTTTATGGCAGCGGATGAAAACGAGATTAAATGTGAATATGAACCAGAAGATAAAGGGTGGGAAGCCGATTTAGCAGGTAGCGGTAAAAAGCTTGGAGATAACTTAGGTAGTAAGCCTGATGCTACTTGTAAGAAGGAAGTTTCAAGTACAAGCTTCCCAAGCCAAGCACACCATTTGATACCAACCTCAAGATTAAACCCTGATGCGAAAGGGGCAAGCAAAACGCGCCCCCATGAAATACATAACTTCTTGGTCGAAGGTGATGTGTTGTACTCGGATACCAACTATGACATCAATAGCAAGAACAATGGTAAGTGGATGCCCTATGCCCACAGATTAAAAGAATGGGTACCTAAAACAGAAGTCACCGCTAGAACTGCTGGTCTTACAAAAGCAGAGTCGAAAAAGCTCAAGATTCAGATTCTAGAAGACAATACAGATCTTATGTCCTTGGTAATGCAAAAATCTAACATTCAAATACACCAAGGTTCTCACAGTTATGAGAAATACGGTAAGGGTGAATCAGGCTACCTGACAAGAGTAAACCTTTATCTGGACAAAGTTTCCAATAATGCTATCTCACATTTTGCAGGTGAACGACCTTGTGAAGATTGCAATGGCAAAGCAAACGATGGTTTGTATCCACCTCGTTCTAACACTGTTCGGTTTGTAGAAAAGGTCTCCAGTTTTATAGAGGCTGATATTAATCAATGTCGCATCTTTGTTTCAGAAGCTGCATCTAATTTTCACGAAGACTATGGATTTATTACAGAGGAAGAAGCATGAGCAAGTATTATTTAATGGCACAAATGGTTCCTGATAATGGAACTGTTATCCAGAAAATCAGCCACACTCTAACACCTTTGAAAACCGGTGGCTTCTTACCAAAGAATTTTCAGCCCCCATTAGGTTGTCAGTTGCTAGGCCAGTTCTCCGGTGGGATTATGTCAACTTTTTATCAAAGCCCTGCTGTGATTAGTACCAAGAAATTTTACCAAGACTTATTAGATAGCGGTGTTGATAACATCGAAGTTCAGCCGGTAGAAATAAAAGATGATGTTAAAGATATCACCTTCGATAATTACTTATTACTTAACATAATTGGCAAGGTTTCATGTGCAGATTTAGATAAGTCTGAGTACACTGAAATTGGCGAAGGCATGAAAACTGTCAATAAGCTTATTATCGATGGGTCTAGGACAAATGGCCTCCTCCTGTTTTTGCTAGCTGAAGATACTGACTGCATAGTTATCCATGAGCAGGTTTACAATCACCTGCAATCTAAAGGTTATACCGATATTTACTTTGAAGAGCTTGAGCAGGTGTAGCTTTCAATTATTTTAGACGCTAAGCTTTTCTTGGTTATATTAGGATAATTTAGCCAAGTTGAGCTATAACAGGATTAGTGAAAGTGAGCAAAAGCACTCCCTTTTATGCTCGCTAATTAACGCTGGCTTTGCAACAGAAAGCGATACCTTTTCTGAAGTCTGGATTTACAAATAACCGGACCAAATGGGTTTTGGTTTTTCTCGGCAATAC
>Ga0209184_1000652_pt1 | contig 32419 bp, 18 predicted proteins | sample EN8Hudsemesocosm_2_FD_184627 | JGI IMG/M metagenome (GOLD analysis project Ga0209184, IMG submission 184627) | Methane-oxidizing microbial communities from mesocosms in the Hudson Canyon - EN8C Hudson Canyon (SPAdes) (version 2) | ecosystem: Environmental > Aquatic > Marine > Cold seeps | place... | reverse complement strand
ACTTGTGTATGACCCGGATGCAAAAACGGCGCGATTAGGGCAAACCCAGCTGGCGCTTACCCCCCACGAATCCCAGTTGTTATATGTATTAATGAGCAATGCGGGCACAGCCTTAAGTCGCAGCCGCTTAATTGAGTTGGCATTTGGTTATGATTACGCGAGCACCGAGCGTAACATTGATGTACATATTGGTAGTTTGCGCAGCAAGATCGAGGCACCCGATATTGTCCCAAAACGCATCCAAACCGTGTTTGGCGTGGGCTACCGCTACCGCCACTAAACCCTTCTAACCCGGCCCCTTGGAGTCTCATCTTGAAACAGCAAACATTGCGAAGCCAATTGACCAGGAGTATCAGCGCAGTGATTGTATTGCCGGTACTTTTGATGGTGTTAATTGCCAGCCAGGTTGCCACCACTCGCCTCTCAAACACAATTACAAAAATTGACCACACCCAGAGCATGCACTTGAGCCGAGTGATTCAACATCATTGGCGCACAGCCGGATGGCAAAGTGCACAACAGCAACTGAGCCTCTTTATTGCGCCCATTAAACGCTCCAATGAAGAAAACAGCGACTGGTTAAACCAGGTGTCCTTTCTCTCTGATAGCCATCAATATCGCGGCATTCTGTTGGATGCCAGCAATAACCTGCTGTTTGATAGCGAGCAGTTAAATAGCGAACAGCCGCAGAAAAATAGCGAAGGCGCCTCGACATTAACTCAAAGCCAGCTCAATCGCCGCGTGACCATAACGGATCGTCATGGCCAAAAGTTAGGGAGCTTGTTGTTAGTTCGGGACCACTCTGCACGAGAGCAAAGTCAGCGTGCTTTCATCCTGTCATTACTGCGCATGTTAATGGTAAGTCTCTCTACTGGTTTGATTGTGGCGCTACTGATTAGTGTGTGGTTAGCCAAACGCCTAAGCCAACCCATGCTTGCATTAGCCCAAGCCAGTAATTTAATGGCCACCGGAAAACCCGCACCCGCTTTGCCCGCCCATTCAACGCTAGAAATTAGTCAATGCATGCAGGCCTTTAACCAAATGCAGCACAGCATCAGCGAGCAAAAACAATTGCGCCTACGCATGATGGCCGATATATCCCACGAAATCCGTACCCCTGTATCGGTGATGAAAATTGAACATGAATCCTGGGAAGATGGCCTCTCTAGCGCAGAACAGGCATTAACACGCATCCACAACAATCGCCAACAGGTCGAACGCCTGATTCAAGACTTACGTCTTTTGTCCTTAACCGAAGCCCACGAGTTGGAAATAACATTAGGTGAGTTTTCGCTCAGTCACTTCCTACAGGGTATTAGCGAGCAATGGCAAAATACGGCCAGTAAAAAGGGGGTCGCTTTACAGCTAGAAATCCAAGTATCTGAAGAGCGAGTCGTCTATTGTGATTCACTGAGATTGGCGCAAGTGCTCAACAACCTGATTAAAAACGCCCTACAGCACACCCATGACAGCGTCATATTACGCTGCATGAATGATGGAAAAAACGCACTGATTGAAGTGATTGATAATGGTCAAGGCATTCCATTGGAAAATCAGCAACAATTATTTGAACGTTTTATTCGTGGTAAAAACAGTCTTAGCAAAGACCAAAATACCGGGCTGGGGCTGGCGATTTCCAAAGCCATCATGCCGTTAATCAACGGTGATCTAAATATGCAATACAGTAACGATGATGGCACATGTTTTGTAGTCACCATCCTCCATTAACGGATAACAGCCTCTGCGTGACCTTACAGCCCCGCCCTACTGGGCTTTACGCCCAAGGCTAGCATCCATTCATAACGGTGCCCTTAAATTCATTGGCAGTTTCCTCATCTTTACAACTTCTTAATAACTTAGCGGTACCTTTCAGGGGCACTGGGGATTTCCCGTTTTAAATGGGCGTTACAGCCGTGAGTCATTGATTTTGGGCTTCAAAGCAATGATAAAAAAGTATTGAAAGTTGCTCCCTCTTGAACGCCAGAGCTGGCGCAGGCTGGACGTAAAATTCGGCGTCACCCGCGTGCACTGGTATAAAACCTATGACTCGTAAACAACAATAATTTTTAAATAAAGGGCGTTAACATGATGAATGAAACTGCATTATCAAAAACGCCAAGCGTATTGGGTAACTGGGCATTATTGTTGGCGCAAGTCATTGACAGTTATGAGGTTAATAGTGAGCTAATATTTTTTAATGCAGGCATTGACTTACGTGCGTTAAAAAATCCTATTTCACGTGTTCCCGCCGAACTCATGTCCCGTATTTGGCAGCAAGCTGTAACCCAAAGCCAAGACCCATATATTTCCCTAAGGATGGCAAAACTTTGCCAACCTAGTACATTCGGAGCCTGGGGCATGAGAATGGCCGTTAGTCGTCATATATACGAAGCACTACAACATGGCGCTCAATATTCACACTTCATTAGCGATGCCACTCAGTGCATTATCGAAGAAAATTATTCAGCGGTTGCCTATCGAGTCAACACCCATGAACCGTTAAAATCTGCCAACTCAACGCCTGCCATAGAAGCCGGTATTACCTGCCTGTTTAACCTGCTCCAGGCCTTAAAAAATGGCCCACTGGCGGCCAAAGCGGTGCATTTTCAACACAGTTTTTCGGGTTCCGTTACACCCTATGAAGACTTTTTTGGATGTCGGGTTTATTTTTCATCCTATTGCAACAAATTGGAATTCCATAAAAAAGATATTTTAGAAGAGCAGCCTTTTTCCGACCCTCAACTTGCCAGTTCTTTGGGTGAGTGGGTGGAGCAACATATTGCCTCTTTAAACGTGAATTCAGCCACTACGTGTGTGCAAGAGTACATAATGCAGGACTTGGTTTATGGTGAGGTTGATTTATTAACGGTCGCTAAAAAAATGTCATTAAGCCCACGCTTGCTGCAACGCAAATTAAAAGATGAAGGTACCTGCTATTCTCACATGCTAAATAATTGCCGTCTTAAACTGGCCAAGAAATTGATCGATCACAATCAAAGGCCGCTGTCGGAGGTAGCGAAAACTCTCGGGTTCAGTGAACACAGTAATTTCACCCGTTGGTTTAAACGCTCAACAGGAACAACTCCGCGTAACTTTCGACATAACATTATTGAGGGCCAGATTTCCCGAAATGTAACGCTGAGCGCGGTTGCGGTGCAATCCTCATAGCTAGTTGGGGCACGGTCTTAAAAAGACAAGGATCACTCCAGCCACTAGAAATGGTTTAAAGAAGTAGTCACTTTTTCGAGGAATTGAAATTTAATTGCTTTGAAGCTACACGTGAATTACTTACGGCTATTTTGTGCCGCATTCAATCAGTAAGTGCACCGCATTAAAAATGCAATCCGCCTTTCCTCTATAGTGCCCCTTATCGATGAACTGGACCTAAAGCCAAAGGTTACAATCCGTTAATAAAGGTGCCTTTAAAATTTAATTCCTTCATCTTTACAACTTCTTAATAACTTGCCAATACCATATTGGGGTACTGGGGGTGTCCTGTACTAAACGGGCATAACCCCGTAAGTCATTGATTTTCTAACGGAAAACCCCCAGCACCCCAACCAATAATGATAAAAAAGAAGAACTGGCATATGAATACTAAAAGCATACTCAGGTCGTTAGGCCAAAAAAAACGTCTGGCCGCTGCCATTCCCCTATTCATGGCAGCACAAGCTCAGGGTTATGAGTTTTTTATGGGCGAAATTGAAGGCAGCCTGGATAGCCAGATCTCCATGGGCTCCAGCTGGCGCACGGAAAAACAAGATGCAAACTTAACACTAGGCATAGATGCCGCCGGCAATACCAATGCGGCAAACAACAATGACGGCGACCTTAATTATGAAAAGGGCGACGCGTTTTCACAAGTTTTTAAAGGTAGCCATGACTTACAATTAAGCTACCAAAATTATGGTGCCTTTGTGCGTGGTAAGTACTGGTACGACGCCGCTTTAGAAGGGGACTCTTCTTTAGATGACAGCAATAACAATGACCTGGCCAAGTATTCCGGTGCCGAAATTTTAGATGCCTTTGTGTATGGTGAATTTGAAGTATTAGACATGCCGTTAGATCTTCGTTTAGGTAAGCAGGTAGTAAGCTGGGGGGAGTCTACGTTCATTTTAGGGGGCATTAATCAGGTAAACCCTGTGGATGTCTCTGCTTTTCGTCGCCCGGGGGCTGAAATTAAAGAAGGTTTAATTCCCGTGAACATGGCGTTTGCTAGCCTTGGTTTAACCGAAAACTTAAGTGCCGAAGCGTTTTACCAGTTAGATTTTCATAAAACCGTTATCTCAAGTTGCGGCACCTACTTTGCCACCAACGATTACGCCCCTGAAGGCTGTGGTCCGGTAGAAACAGCCGTGGGCCAAGTGGATCGCTCCGCAGATGTGAGCCCTGACAGTGATGGCCAGTTTGGTGTGGCGTTCCGCTATTTCTCGGAAGCCTTGGATACAGAGTTTGGTTTTTATGCCATGAACATTCATAGCCGTGTGCCTTTGGTAAGCGGTGTGAATTCGCAAGTGAATGAAGTGGGCATTTTATTGGCCGCCGCCACCGACCCAACATCAGCCGAAGCACAAACTGCTGCGGCCGTGGGCGGGTCTGGAAACCTGGTTGCCATAGTAAGTGCGGAAGGTGCTCTAAATGTGGGGTTTGGCGAAGTGGGCAGCGACGCCGTTCCCATGACCTATTTCATTGAATACCCAGAAGACCAAAAATTAGCAGCGGTTAGTTTTGCCACTAACGTGGCCAGCATCGCCTTGTCCGGTGAGATCACCCACAAGCTAGACGTGCCATTTCAAGTGAACTCAACCATGTTGCTAAATGCTGGGTTAGCCGCGCAGGCCACCGCTGCTGGTGACTTATTGCTAGGCACAGATGATTTGTCCAGCATGGATTTATTTGCACAAGAAGCCGTATCCACGGGGGAAGGTGAAGTGCTTGCAGGCTACAAAATATTTGATGTAACCCAAGTTCAAGTAACAGGTATTAAAACCATTGATCAGGTATTCGGTGCCAGCGGCATTGTCATCATTGCTGAAGCCGGCTACACCTTTGCTCACGACTTCGACGACAGCGCAGACAATGCCATAAAATTTGATGGCAACGGTGACATGGAAGACACAGTAACTGAAAGTTCTTGGGGCTACCGTGCGCGTATTGTGGGCCAATACAATGATGCCTTTGCCGGTGTAAACCTGTCGCCCGTGCTTTCCTGGAGCCATGATGTAGACGGTGTATCCCCTGCCCCAGGTGGTAACTTCATTGAAGACCAAAAAGTATTGGGCTTCGCTTTAAATGCTGAATACCAAAATATGTACACGGGCTCCATCTCTTATACCCAGTACTCAGGTGGTGACACCAACAGTTTAGGGGACCGTGACAATGCCTCTATCTCTGTTGGCATACAGTTTTAATCTCACTTTAAAATAATAAAAAATTCGCACCAGCATAAAGCTGGTGCAACGAGGATCCCGTATATGAAAACAATAAAAGTAATGAAATTTAGCGCGTCTCTATTGGCGATAGCCATGGCCTCAGGCACGGCTTACGCAAAAGTAAGCAACACTGAAGCAAGCAAGCTGGGCGCTGAGTTAACCGCCGTAGGCGCACAAAAAGCCGCCAACCAAGCGGGTACCATTCCGGCTTACACAGGTGGTTTGGCACAAGACACCAGTGCCGACCCATATGCAAACATTTATGCCAATGAAAAGCCTTTGTTTGTGATTAACAAAGCTAACCTGGCTCAGTACAAGGGCAACTTAACCGCCGGGCAACTAGCCATGTTTGAGAAGTACCCAGATTCTTACACTATGCCTATTTACCAAACTCACCGTACTGCCAGTTACCCGCAGAACATTTTAGATAAGGCCAAAAAGAACGCCACCTCAGCCGAATTGTTGGCCGGTGGTAACGGTTTAGCTAACTTTGATGAAACCGTGCCGTTTGCCATTCCACAAAACGGTTTGGAAGTAATTTGGAATCACGTGACCCGTTTTCGTGGCGGCAGCGTAGAGCTAAACCAGGCCACCGTACCGGTACAACGTGATGGCTCTTTCACTCCCATTAAAATTCGCGCCCAATTCACCCCGCCTCAGTATTTAAAAGAAGGTTACGATGCCAAGGCAGATGAAAACATTTTGTTTTATTACACCTCTTCAATTAAGTCACCGGCCCGTTTAACCGGTAACGTATTGCTGGTACATGAAACCGTTGACCAAATGAAAGAGCCCAGAAAAGCCTGGCAGTATAACGCCGGCCAACGTCGGGTTCGTCGTGCGCCTCAGGTAGCCTATGACGCCCCCAACACAGATGGCATGCGTACTTCTGATCAGGTGGACATGTACAACGGCGCCCCTAACCGTTACGACTGGAAACTAGTGGGTAAAAAAGAAATTTACATCCCCTATAACTCTTACAAAATCATCGACAGAGATGCCAAGTACGCCGATATCGTAGGGGCAGGGCATATTAATCAGGAGTTTGCTCGTTATGAATTGCACCGTGTATGGCACATTGAAGCCACGTTAAAAGAAGATGCCCGCCACATTTATGGCAAGCGTTCTTTGTATCTGGATGAAGACACCTGGCAAATTGCTGTTGCCGACCATTACGACAACCGTGGCCAGTTATGGCGCGTGTCTGAAGGCCATGCCATGCAGTTTGTTAACGCCAATACCCCTTGGTATACCTCGATCACCAACTACGATTTGATCTCGGGTCGTTACATGGTTGAACTGAACAGCGAAGAACGTAACGCCTTTAAGTTTGAATCAGATGTAAAACGTAAAGACTTCACCACGTCTGCCATTCGCCGCAGCGGAAAACGCTAGTTAGGTTTCATGGCAACCCAAATTATTTGGTTTGCCATGAAGATAAAACGGTGAAATTTTTCGTATCTTGTTATTCCTACCTCAGCTTAAACGCTGCGCCCCCCAGTATTAAAACTTAACCGTAAATTTCTCCCAACTACCAATGGCACTGCGGTTGGCATTGGCGTCACCATTACTCTCGGCCACCACATATTTATTATGGGCGCTCTTTAAAGAGACAAGCTGATTATTGGCCAGGCAACCGCTATTGTTTGAGTGATTAACCAGGGTAAAAACTTCCCAGGACCCAATGGCGCTGGCCTTGGCATCCAAGTCCCCGCCGCTGGTGGCTCGCAGGTAATATCCAGCCTGAGTCAGTACGGCCACCTGGCTGCCATGGGTGATGCAGCTACCCGAGGACAGCAACTCCATATTAAAGGTTTCCCACGAACCTATGGCCGAGCGGTTGGCATTCACGTCTCCACCACCATTATTTTCAGTTACCAGGTATTTGTTATGGGCCGACTTAAACGCCAGGTTTTTTTGCCCGGTAAAAGTGTCTAACTGCACGCCCGCCCAATTGCCCTCGATGCTGCGGTCATCATAGTTAAGCCATACTGTGTTATACCCTTCGGCTTCTTTGGCGGCTTTTAAGGCCTGGTTGGCCTGGCTGTTGGTGGGCACACTAAACTGATAGCTTCCGCCCAGCTCGCTACATACACTTTCACCATTGCTCCAGGCTCCCGTGGTGGCGTTGGCCACTACCCAGTTTCCGCTGTTGTCTTCACAGGCGTAGGCATAACTGTTATTACAGTTGGCATCGTTCCAACGGCCACTGCTGGTTTGAGCCGCGCAATCTTCGTTGTTGGCATTGTTGGGCTCGTTTGTATTCCAGCTCCAGATGGCCGCTTCAATACGGCCATCGTCCATGACCATGTCATCTAAGTTTATGATGTTGGCGCCGGTGGCAAAGCCATCACGCACTTCACTGGCGGTAAGGCTGTCGATGCCACCGTCAAATAATTCGGCGATGGTCCCTAAGGTGGTGGCGTCTTCCCAAATTCGCCCCACATTGCCTAAACCGGTAAAGGCTTGGTTGGCCATATTGCTATTACTGGAGCATCCACCATCTTTCCACAAGATAACTTGTTTACCAGCGGACAATACCTGGGCCTTAGTGAGGCTGTCTGGCAGACTGGAACAACCGCCACTTGCATAAATTTTAGAACCAAAGCGATCGTTTAACTGACTGTACAAATCACTGTGGTGCCCATCTGAGTGATCTTCGATATAAAGGATGATTACTTCATCGGCATTGTTAGCATCATTTAACCAGTCTTTAATTTCGTTAAACCCTTCGGTGGCGTATTTATCGTTTAAGCTGCACACCCCGTGGCACAAGAGTAAACGTTTTGGATAAGAGAACAGACTTTCCATCTTTGCGGTCCAGTGAACATCCATTTCAATGAAACGTGCGCCCATGCGCAATTGATCTTTCACCGAGTATTTTTGTTGCGGATCTAAATAGCGGCAACCCACAGAAAAATTACAGGCCGTATACACCTCTGAGTTATAACTGTTGTGAGTACCTAAAATATTATTGTCTTTAATGGGGGCGTTGTTATCCAGACCACGTTGCAAGTCCAGCGCATTGCCCAGCCAACTACTATTAAAGGCATCAATGGAATCGGCGGCGGCATTACCAGCAAAGGATAAACCAAGAGCCAGGGTGACACTTAGCAAGGTGAGTAGCGGTTTTTTTATCATAATTATGCTCGCTTATTTATTTTTGTTTTTATAGTTCACAAACAAGTAATGCCTGAATCGCCCTTGCTCTGCCAATAAGTATAGCTCTACCAAAATTCCGCTCTACCTCATAAACGGACAAAACCGTCCTAAACAAGACAAAAAGGTTTAAATAAATGGCCAGATTAATTTTTTGAATAAAGTAGAAATATGTCTAAAATTTTTAAGGGTTTGTCAATATTGCATATGGACAGGATATAAATAAGCGGGCTGATATTTTAGGGATTGCCCAGGGTAACTTACACGCCGTCTGAAGTGTGATGCCGTTGGCATTTTGAAATACGCAAGCAAAACCCTGTCAACCTAATTGGCCTTCACGCGTTAGTCGTAAGGAAACTTAACCAGGCACACTATTTTGAACCACATAAACACAACACCTTATAAGATAATATCTGTCAGTATTTTGCTGGCTTTACTGGCCGCTTGCGGCGGGGAAAGTAGCGATGCATCCACTGGCGCTGTAAATGAGCCCATTATCACTGAGCCCACAAACCCAACCTCTGGCACCGCCCCTCAGGAATTAATTGCCAATGCCTTTTCGGGTACCAGCATTGGGCTGGCATGGTTTGAAAGCGGTGAGAGCCATACGGTATATAGAGATGGGGAAAAAATTGGCGAAACCCAAAACAATTATTATCTGGATGAAGACTTAAGTGAAAATACAATTTATAGCTATTCCATCACCACAGAGGATGCTTCACAGACAAGTGACCCTGTCATAGCCAAAACCTTGATCAACAGCACCAACAGCGCCCAGCAAAATGGCGCTGAAACCGTAATCACTAACGATCGCTTAATCAATTTTTCAGCTTGTAACATCAACTCAGGCAGAGACACCTCTATTGATGTGGCCGAGACAGACTTGGATGCTTGCCTTGGGGCCATGCTGGCACACAACAACATGGCAGGCCACCTTGAAGACATGCGGGCTTTTTCTGCTCGGGTAAGAAGCGAGCAAAGTCGCGCCATGGTGGATTTAGGCATGCGCCTTTTTCACAGTAAATCCCTCAGTGCCAATGGTGATACCGCTTGCTCATCCTGCCACCACCCTGCACTGGGTTGTGGTGGTGATGACTTGTCCATGCCAGTGGGGGTGAACGCGCTTGATACAAATGTATTGGGGCCAGGTCGCAGCGATGGCACTCACACCGTTCCCATCGTCCCCAGAAACTCACAGGCAACTTGCAATAGTGTGTTATGGCGCCGGGGTTTGTTTTGGGATAACAGGGTGGTACTGCAAAACCGGGGCGTAAGCACAGGCTCTAACGATGTGGACACTAATACCGATAATGCCGTGGGCACGGGCACTCTGGCGCTGCTTATGGCCCAAGCCCATTTCCCGGTAACGGCGGCCCCCGAAATGGGTGACGTGGCTGAGTTTGGTTATGACAGCACCTCAGACCAAGACCTTACTCAATACCGTGAAACGATTTTGGCCGCGAACCTATCGCCACAAGATTGGGGGGACCTGTTTACCGCAGGCTACGGCGATGCCACCATAAACTATTCCAAAATCGCCCAAGCATTAGCGGCCTATGAGGCGGTTCAATTATTTATTGATAACCCGTTTTTTGATTATGTAGACGGTGATGTGAACGCCATAAGCAGTGATGAAAAACGCGGCGCCATCACCTTTATGGACAGCAGCACCGGCTGTACCTTTTGCCATAGCGGTGCCTTTTTCACCACCGAAGCGGTTCTGCCCGGTAACTATCCGCAAATTGGCGTGGGCAAGGCAGAAGATGGCAGTGGTCGCGATACCGGTGCCGTGGGGCTCAGTGGCCCAGGGGCATTTCGTTCACCGACCCTTTTAAACGTGGCCATCACCGGTCCATGGGGACACAACGGACAATTTGGCACGCTAAAGCGCAACGTACAGCACTACCAGGACCATGGCGCATCGATAACTAATTACTTTGCCAATGACGAAATGTGTGAGCTTGAACAGTTTAAAAACCTAAGCAATTGCGCCACTGAAGTGGCCCCCAATGGCTTGGCTTTATCGCAGGAAATACTAGCGGGTAACGTGGAATTCTCGAATAACATCAGTGATGCTGAAGTGGACCTAGTAGTGAAATTTTTAGAAACCCTCACCGACCCAGATGCCGCTAATCCCAACTCCAATGCCATTCAATCTTTAATCCCACCAAGAGATGGTGGGCCAGACAATAAACAGCTTGATGCTAAAGATATAAATGAAAATGCCCTGTAACTGAGGTTAAGGGGGCTACTCTCAGTGGGCCCCCTATTTGTTCATAATTATAAATCTACCTCATGCCAAACATGTTAGCGCCCTTGCCAAAGGGGCGATTGTCTAGCTGATGATTAAACTCTTCATGTTGCCACAAGGCTTGCCATATTTTGTGTGTTTGCAATCGGGCCTGCACTTTGGGTTTAATGTCTTCGGGTAATTCATTAAAAAGTGTTTGTAACCTTTCAAGGCAACCCACGCGATAGCGCGAGGTTCTGGCCTTGCGGTATTCAACTCCGTTAATCGTGGCGTTGAATCGTTTGCGCCCTTCTTTATAGGCGTCGGCATTGGCACACAAGTAAGGGACATACGCGGCCCCTATATCATCCAATAGCGGGCTCCAATCTTCGGGAATGCCTGTTAACCAAGTTTTATCTTTTAACTGACTGTGTTTGGCATTCCATAACCTGGCGATCCATTCATAAACCGCAGGCGCCGTTTCGCGTATGATTAGCGAGGCGGTGGGGTCTACACCAAAGTGTTTAAAGAAGGGGCCTGAAAATGCGATGTCGGCCAAGCTGGGTTTATCCCCTAACAGATAAGGGCGTTTTTCAAAGATAGCCTGCAAGTGTTTTAAAACATTCAGGAAGATATCCTCTACCCCTTTTATATTTCCTTTGTGAATGCCATCCCCCACGGTAAACCCCACACGCTGACGACGACGAAATAGAAACGCCATCACCACTTGTGGAAGCGGAACATCAAACAGTAATTCACCGGCTATTTTTCGCCCCAGTAAAAATGCATCTTGCTGATAGTGCCAACGGTAGTGCATAGCTGGACGCCACAGCCATTCGTCAGAGTAGTCTTCTATTAGGCGGCTAAAAAAGGCCTGCTCTGGATCTTGGGGAATAATGGGCGATTCTGGAAACTCGCTTTCAAACCATTCAATGATAGGAGTGGAGTCGCTCATCCAGCGACCATCGGCTAGATTAAGGGTGGGCACTTGCACTACGCCCGCGTTTTTCTTTAGCTTGGCACCTTGGCGGGCCGATGCGGCAACGCGCTCATAGGGAATCTCTTTGTATTTCAGATAATTTTCAAGCTTACCGGTGAAATACGAGATCTCGGAGCCATACATTTTTAGCGGTAAATACGCTTTATTATTCACATTAAACCTCGGTTGCTGCTTGCAGGTAGTAACAGCCAAATGAAAGGCGGGCTCTACAGTGCCTTGTTTACTGATTAACGGCCACCAACTAGGCGGCAGATTTTGTAATGCCTAATAGATTACGCCCACAAATAATATAGGGCATGCCCGTACGAGACAATTAGCTGGTTTGTTCAACCATTAACCGCCCTCTCTCAATACTGCCCCTTGAATAAAGCCCAACTGGCACACGTTTCTTTCTAATGCTTATGTACTGGTATTAGGGGCCATGCTAGCCTTGGCTAAAAACTAATAATGACTAACTTTTGGGTACCTCTGTGTTAAAACCTTTGCAAATTATGCTGCTGGCAACCCCCTTTCTCACCGCCTGTGGCAGTGACTCTGATTTTAGTGGCAACGGCACCCTATTAATAAATGGCCAAGCCATTGCTGGTATGTGGTACCAAACCAACACAAAAAGTGGCACCACAGATGAGCTGGGAAGTTTTGAATATTCACAGGGCGAAAGTGTTGAATTTAAACTGGCAGGCTTGGACTTTGGCACGATTAACGGCAAGCCTAAGGTAGAGGTAAGTGATTTTGAGCAACAAGCCTTGCCCAGCACTTACGCCGATTTTGAACGCTATCGCCAACAAACTGTACTGCTTAGCAACGGCATCACTGGCATTAATACCAGCTTTAAGAGTTTCGCCAACCCGCAGGCACTGGATCGTTTGGCCAACCGGCTATTTCTTTTGTATTCTTTAGACAGTGATAACCAGCCAGAGAATGGCATTCAACTGGTTATAAATGGCGACACCACCGCCATATTTAACCAGGTGTCTCTGCCCATTAATTTAAACACCACAGAGTATGTGGGGCGCATGCATTCACGCGCGGTCATGCTTGACTACAACAAGGGCTTAACGGGTTTTGCTGCCCTTCAAACCTACTTAACCTCACAGGATATCGTAATTTCTTACCCGGAAGTAATGTGCTCAGGCTCCACCTCTACCAACAGCCCCACCAGCTGGTCTGTGAATTACAAAAACCCTCAACAACAAACTATATTGGCCAGTAACCTTACCGAATGTGCTCCCATCCCCGGCACCAATGACCTTATTAGCTATGCCAAAGACTACAGCACAAATGGTTTGTTAAGCCTGGTTTATCTGTACGATGACCAAAATCGCGTCACTCACGAATACCGCGACACTGACGGTGGCGGCGAAATTTACAATCGCCTATATCAACATGTTTACAGCGTGGATGAAGCCAACAGCGTGGAAGCCATTTCTTATTATTACGATAACAACGGCACTAAGATATTAAATAATAAAACCACCCATACTTATTTACCCTCGGGCCAGGTTTATAGCTCATTAGTCAATGATAATGACAACAGGCTAACCATTTACCAATACAATGAAAACGGGTCACCCCACCTTGAAACGTTTTATAGTGACCTGGAAAGCTCCTGTTATGCAGGTTCTATAGATAAAATAACCGCCACCGATTACTTTCACTATTATGATAGCGGCCTATTAAAACAACGCAGCAATGAAGAAATTTGCTCTACTAATACCTATGACTATAGCTACAACGACCTAGGCCAAACCCTAACGCGCTTTCATAATGTAGATGGCAAAACCGATATCAACCCAGAGACCATCAGTTACGAATATTCGTTGTTCTCTAACTTTAATGCCAGCGGTGACATCACCTTTTATTCATCTGTTAGCCGACAATACGATGGCAGCCTTACCAATAGCCAATACGACAGCACCTATGGCTATGACGATAACATGCGTTTAAATAGCTACAGCAGAACCTCCACCAATCACAGAAACAGCCCTGCCACCAGTTCTACATCCTTGAGTACTTATCAATATAACGACTCAGGTAAAATAGAGCAGCTGTGCCGCAATGAGGCTTGCACCAGTAACACCCAATATAGCTATAACGACAACGGCTTAATAAACTGGGTAGCCAGTTTTTATAATGATGCCCTACAAAGTAAAACCTATTATTTTTATAACAACATAAATCTGGTTGAACGTGCCGATACCTTTAACAGCAACAGTTTGGATGAAACACTTGAGCCCATCACCCCAAGCACACCGGATTATCAAACCCAGATTGAATACCTACCCTCGGGGGCTATTTCGGTTATCGATCAGGATGGCAGGAAACAGTTCTTTAAAAACCCAGAGTTGGATAACAGCCAGGATGAAAGCGGTTATTACCAATGGTTTACCGATAACTTGGCAGAACACCTTAATAGAGAAATAACCAACCCCAGATCCTTTGAAGGTGGCGGCGAGACTTAGCAAGTACAAAACAACGTTATAAATAGAAACCAATCAGCAAAACGGGTCATGGATGACCCTTCTTCCCCCCTTCGAATATCCAGTAAAATCACTGTTACTGCCCCTCTTTCTGACAAGATTCAGATACTGAGAAAAGCACCGTTATTTAACCTGTGTTCTATTTTGTAAGGCACTTGGGAGACATAAAAGTGTATTCGCTGCCATTTGGGGGAGTGCCAGGCACAGCTGGCTGGTGGGCACAGTGGATATGGCATTTATGAACAGTACCGATTTTAGCGAAAATGTAAAAACGCTTGCCCTTGATACCAGCTAAATTAACACTTTTGTAGCGCGTGAAAAACCGGTGGCCTGTATTTCAGTAAAGCATTTAATCTGGATAACCCACGTTTTTAAATCGTTTTAATGACAGTATAAGCACGTGCAAAAAACAAATGGATTAACCCCATTTATTATTTTGCACTCAGTCATACAGGTGTGTATTCAATTAATCAAAGTGGTACCACCATCAACCGCAAGAACTTGACCTGTGATAAAGGCACCTGCACGGCTGGCCAGCATTAAGGCCACCCCGGCGATGTCTTCTGGCTCACCCCAGCGATGCAGAGGAATGGCTTTAAATTCCTCTTCTAAAGCTTCTTTGTCCTGGCTTAAAAATTCAGTCATCTTTGAATAAAAGCGCCCCGGTGCAATGGCATTGACACGAATATGGTCATCGGCAAGCTCGGTGGCCATCACTCGGGTTAACTGGTGTATCGCAGCCTTAGAGGTAGCATAACTGAAGTTATCCAGGGCGTTGCCCACCAACCCCGCAATTGAGCCTATGTTGATCACCACCGAGGTAGATTGAGCGCTGGCATTTTTTTTCAGCATGGGCGCTAACGCCTGAATTAAGAAAAACGGTGATTTAACGTTAATGTCCATTACTTTGTCCCAGCCCTTTTCGGGTACCTGGCCAAAAGGCGCGCCCCAACCTGCTCCGGCATTATTCACCAGCACATCCAGCGATTCTTCGCGCTGTTGTAAGCTCGTTACTAAATGAGTCATGCCTTCTACGGTTGATACATCCGCCGGTAAGGCAATGCATTCACCGTACTGGCTTAACCTTTCAGCCGCTTCAATACAGGCATCTGCCTTGCGGGCGGTAATATATACTTTGGCAGCACCCGCTTCTAAAAAGGCTTGCGCCATAAAAGACCCCAGGCCTCTTGAGCCACCGGTCACCAAACAAATTTTCCCTTCTAAAGAAAACAACTTATCGATCATATAAACCTCCAGAACCTTTCACTGCCCCTATGAATTAAGAGCCATAACAATAATTACAGAATTCATTAATACAACATTTTTGAAATAGAACCATGACCCCTTTAATCAATTTTATAGAAATTGATGATTTCCTCACAAACCAATATTTCATTCATGGGCATCTATAAACACAACTAATAATGAGCAAATATTAATATTGTCACTCAACGTAATAATCACAATAGGCCGTTTAAAACAGTGTTTCTCACGAATTTTGGATAATACAAACTGCCTGGCCCTAGCCGTATTGCGTTATTCAGGTATATATTGGTGACCTAAATTTGAAATCCTTTATTTATCATTCAGATTAACGAGATGCTATACATGACTACATCCAAGCAATTATTTACTCGAATTTCTTCACAGGCCCAGTTAGAGGTTTCTTTACAAGACGTTGAAGTGCCCGAGCCCAGTTCAAACCAAGTAGTAGTACGCATTGAAGCCGCGCCTATAAACCCTTCTGACATGTGGCCCATGTTTGGCCCTGCCAATTTAGCAAAAGCCCAGATAAATTCTGAAAAAAACCTGTTAAGCGCCCCTGTTTTTGAACAAATTTTGCCGCGCATTAAATCCCGCCTAGATCAAACACTGCCCATAGGTAATGAAGGTGCAGGTGTGGTGGTAGCGGCCGGCGACAGTAAAGCCGCGCAAGCGTTAATGGGTAAAACAGTGGGCGTAATCAGTGGCAGTATGTATGCCGAGTATTGTGTGGTGCCGGCGCAATCTTGTTTGCCACATAAAGAAGGGGTAACGCCTCGCCAGGCGGCCTCGTCTTTTGTAAACCCGCTCACGGCATTATGCATGGTTGAAAATATGCGCACCGAAGGTCATAGCGCATTAGTGCACACTGCGGCGGCTTCAAGCTTGGGGCAAATGCTAAACCGTATATGTGTGGCCCAAGATATCCCATTGGTGAATATCGTTCGTAGCCAAGAACAAGCCGATATACTAAAAGAAATTGGTGCTAAATTTATTTGTGACTCCTCGAAGGCGTCATATAAAGATGACCTTTACCAGGCTATTGAGGCAACCGGCGCCACATTAGCATTTGATGCCACCGGCGGCGGCGAACTGGCCAGTGATATTTTAACCGCCATGGAAGCGGTGGGCACTAAGGATGCGGTTGGTTTTAATACCTATGGTTCTGAATTAAATAAACAAATATATGTTTACGGTGGTTTAGACATGGGCCCCACTACGTTAAACCGTGCATACGGCATGACCTGGAGCATCAGCGGATGGTTATTAAACCGTTTCTTGGCACGCTTAACGCCTGAGCGCACCGGCCAACTTCAAAAACAGGTAGCCGATGAAATTAATACTACCTTTGCTTCAAACTTTAGCGATGAAATTAGCCTGCAACAAGCGATAGATCCGGCCACCATTTTGAAATACAACGCAAAAAAAACCGGTGAGAAGTTCTTGATTAACCCAACCAAGAAGTAAAGCGGACATAGAAAACAGAACCGCCAATGCACTTTATTGCATTGGCGGTTTTTCTTTATTAAACTAATTTACCGGCAGATAGCTTAAGCAAACTTAATGCGCGGTAAAAGCGATAAATGACCCGCCCCGGATGAATCCATCCTTTAACAATGGTGTAACCGGCCTAGCACACAGTCCGAACTGGAACTTAGAATGGGTAGGCTAGCCGATTACTTTACTGGCTCAATACTTCAAAGCGGGTTCGCTGCTGATTACCGGATTCATCCACCACCAATAACTCATGCCCTCCCAGATCAGGGGCCAGTTCCATCTGATGAATCTGTCGGGTTTTCCCCAAATATACATCATCCAGATACCAGTACATTTGGGATGCAGGATATTGGTGAGCTACTTCGCTGACCACACTGGAACGCGTGCCCCCCAACCTACGGGGAATATAAACCTGGCTACCCTGGCCGGGATAAATAAATGACATGGGGCTTTGTGCTGTCATCAGATTCAAACAGTCTTGTCGCCATTTTGGCATCGGCCGATAATCACTGTTTTTCTTTTGATAATAAAAAGCAATATGAGGCGGTAACGAAAACCAGTCATGAGATGTTAGTTTATGAACCTTTTCACAGGCCGTGGATAGCCGATAGGTTTGGTTAGCATCTGTATGTATCCTCTGGTGAAACGGGCTAACCGTTGAAAATGTTGAGGACCGCGGTAAGTCAATAACTTCTACTTTGCAATAACGTGATGCCATGTAGCCATCATTTTTACAAACGTGACTCGCCACCAAATCATATTCGGGTTTCGCAAACCAGTTGGTCTTTGGTAGCAAGTTAAATAATTCAAACATGAGCGGTGCGGCAGATTGCGTGCCGGTTAACCCAGCCACACCGGTTCCTTCAGCATTGCCGGCCCACACCCCAACAGTGTACTTCGGTGTGGTGCCGATGGCCCAACCATCGCGATAACCAAAACTGGTTCCAGTCTTCCAGGCCACCTTACGACTGCTGGAATACTGCTTCCAATGACTCTCTTCTCCTGGTCTACCCACTTCCAGTAAGGCTTGCAGGGTGAGCCAGGCAGCGCCCGCTCCCAAGTTATTTTCCAGCACCCGCTTTTCTAGCTGCGGCCTAACCGGGAAGTGTGGGTAATGGGACGGTAAGCTTTGTGCAGCCCTTGCTAATTGCGCATAAAGGTTTGTCATTTCCCACAGAGTCCCTTCTGCACCGCCAAGAATTAACGGCAATCCGTAATCATCGGCATTTCGAAACAAGGTGCTCACCCCTCGTGATTTCAGAAAATCGTAAAAGCGCTTAATACCATAGGTCTTGAGCATATTAACCGCAGGAATATTTAAGGACTGTGCTAGCGCCTGCTTGGCGCGCACGACACCCCGATATTGCAAATCATAATTTTCAGGGCTGTATCCCTGGAACCGGGTGGGAACATCGGCCACCAGCTGCATTGGTGTGATCTCGCCCTCCTCCAGCATAGTGGCGTATAACAAAGGTTTTAAAATGCTGCCGGTACTTCGCGGTCGATGCATCAGGTCAATGCCTTTACCCGATAGCGGTACATGGCTGAAGCCAAGGTTACCGATATAGGCCATGACCTCACCGCTTTGATTATTAAGTATGACCGCTGCCAGGTGATTCACCTGAGACGCGGCTAGGCGCTCACCGTAAAGGTTCACCACTGCCTGTACCTGAGTTTGCAAAGTTCCATCCAGGGAAGTCGTGAACATGCTAGGCCGGTGATCGAGCAGAACCTCGCGTTTGCTTATTAAGGTTTCTAATAGATGCGGTGCCCGTTTTGGCAGAGCCAAAATGTGCTCGGGCAAAGGCTCGTCCACTGCCAGGGTATGATCCAGTTCGGTCATGGCTCCATTCGCATATAATCGGCCCAACAGGCGATCGCGTTTTTTCTTAAGCTGCTGTTGATTTTTACCCGGGCGAATAACATTAGGGTTGTTGGGCAGAACGGCCAGCAAGGCACTCTCGGCCCAGGATAAAGATTGTGGTGATCGACCAAAGTAGCGCCAACTGGCCGCCGACAAACCCACTATGTTGCCTCCAAAGGGGGCGTGGGCAGCATATAAGGCAAGGATCTCACCCTTGCTATAAGAAAATTCCAGGCGCAGCGCCTGGGCGGCTTCCAGTATTTTTTGCCAATAAGTGCGCGGCGGGTTTTTCTTGGCCAAGCGAATCACTTGCATGCTAATGGTGCTGCCACCACTGACCACTCTTTGTGCTCGAAGATTTTGCATCATGGCGCGTGCCAGAGCCCAAGGGTCGACACCATGGTGCTCATAAAAGCGCTTGTCTTCGAACACCATTAACGCCTTGATATAAAGCTGGGGCAGTTGCTGGGTGGGAGGGAATCGCCATTGCTCATCCTGGGCAATTCTGGCTTCCAGCAAGACACCCTGTCGATCCAGCAATACATCTGAATAGGGCACGGTAAACAGCGGCTGCGGTAAACAAATCCACCAGCCCAAGACGAGACTCGTCAGGGCCAGTGGCAGAATCACTTGCTTGCGAATCACCTTAGCGAACAATATCAATCCAGTGTCCGGTGTTTCTGGCGGCACGGGTTTGTTCGTACATATCGGATATCTCCACCGCAGGTTGATAGTAGCGACCCTGATACGAGGCATTAAGTTGGTACTCTATGACCTTGGTTTCAGCTTTCGCCAGTTTTAGGTAGGTAAAGATTCGATCGTCGCGCACGTCTTGATAATCATATAAATGATTGTTCTCCCCTTCGTCGCTGTCGGTGCGAATTTCAAAACCTGACGCCACACGATAGGTGAGTGCCAAATAATCCAGTTTGTGGGTACTGCGGTTTGTCACACTGATGGCCACCCGAATATCCTCACCCTGAGTGAGCTCTTTCAGATTGACTTCCTTGTTGTCTTTGTTGAAATAACGAACCTCCATCGCAAGTTCCGACGCATAGGGTTTTTCTTCACCCAGTTCGGGCACACCCTGCGACATGACAGATGCGTAAACTGGCAAGCTGCCCTGGTTTTCTATGGTCAGCGCCTCTTCCTGCGAAGTGATGTCAAGCGCATACAGATTAATGGGCTTGGCCAATCTTAGCTGACTGTCCTTTCCTTGCCAGTTAAGCGCCACATTTGACTCCTCAAGACCCTGCACCGTTTTTCCGTATTGCGCCATGGCCAACAAAGAAAATGCAGTGGTTTGAGTACTGTAATAACGTTGATCGTCGCGAACGGCGCTGCTGATTTTTTCCACCATCTGTTTGGCGCGTTCGGTATCCCGCAGCACCATCAAGCTCATCAACATCATGGCTTCATCACGCAAGGTCGAGCCAAAGGTGGCATCGGTGGTTTGGTATTCAGCTACTTCTGCATTGGCGGTAGCGGCCATATCCAGAGCAATCCTGCGTTGCCCGGCCAGCTCATATGAGGCGGCCAGCAACCAGCGTGATAAATTTTGCAGGTCTTGTCCTTGTCTCATGCGGTTCATGGCACCCAGTTCGTCGTTGCCGCTCAGAGCCAGTGTGAATAATCGGTAGGCCTGCTCTTTATGGGAACCGGTTGTCCAGGCTCGGGCCGCCCGTTTTTGATGGACCAGCCAAGCATTGATCATATCCTGGGGCACATCGTAACCGTAATCCTTAGCCAAAATCAGGAAGTGACCGGCATAACTACTGGACCAGTCGTGTATATGGCCATGGCCTGGCCAGTAGCTGAAGCCGCCGCTTGCGGTTTGATAACGGCGCAGCTTCTCGATGGCCGCCGCCACATTATCCTGCGAGGTCTGCAGCTGTTCGGCGCTTAAGTTACTTAAGCCAGGCAAAAATAATTGTGGCAACGCCCTGGAGGTGGTTTGTTCCACGCAGCCGTGGGGAAAACGCAGTAAATAATCCAGACGATTCTGCAGGTTCATAGGCGGCATCATGGTCATCTCCAAAGCCACCTGTTGAGTGCCCGCGATACCAAAAATATCCGCCACACTTTGCCATGTTTCGCCGGGTTTTATTTTGCCTTGCTGAAAGCGTTTTTCAGGTTTAGTTTGCGTATTCACCGGAATATGAATGACCTGAGTGGCACTGTATTTACCCGATTGGGCAGTAATTTCCACTCGGGACTGGCCAATGCTATTGGCACGCAAGGGCACAAAAATCATTTCTTCACCGGCCTCGTTAAAAGACACGCTTAACTCATTTTTTAGCAGGGTTATCTTATCGTCTGATTTAACACGGATGGTGACATTGTTAATATCATCCTGAGTAGTAAACAGGGTAATGGGCATCTGCAGGGTTTCATCTTTACCCAGTACCCGCGGCAGGGTTGCCAGCACGTTCAAGGGTTTTCTGACCAGCACTTCCTTTTCGGCCTTGCCGTAAGCACCTTTCTCTCCGGCGACTAACATCACACGTACTGCGCCCAGGTATTGAGGAATCTCAATATCGTGTTGCGCGGTTTTTCCGCCTTCTAAATGGAACGGCCCCATAAACTTCACCACAGGGGGAAAGCGTCGATTTTCACTGTCACGTTCCTTGTCTGCCAGGCTGCCGTCACCGCCTATGGCCAGCAGCTGTTCAAGTTCGGCACCATAAGCTCCCACCACATGATCAAACAGGTCCCAGGTCTGTACTCCCAGAGCTTCTTTTTTATAAAAAGTTTTGTGCAGGTCAGGGGTACGGAACTGAGTCAAGCCCAAAAGCCCTTCATCCACTATGGCCAGCGTATAAGTGAATTCACGAGCAGACTTTTCGGCCACTTCAACCCGCAGGGTGGTTTCAGGTTCAACTTCTCCAACCACATTGATAGTCGGACTTAGATGTGTAGCCGGGTCGGACACTGTGATGGGCAGTATGCCCATTAAACGTATGGGTTCATCGTTGGACTTATTTTCATGGGGCTGAATCACGCTCACGGAAATATATACATTCGGTGTCATCTGTTGGGTGATGGGAATCTGTAGCTGGCTGCCGGTCTCACTCAACTTGGCCCAATAATAATCAATCACTCTACTACCGTTTTCTATAGAAACCAGGGCGCGGCCGGTTTGAGATTCAGGTAAGGACACCACAGCGGTATCCCCTACCTTATAGGCGTCTTTATCCGAACTCAGCGTGAGCATATTGGCCCCTAAGCCCTTCTTTTTCTGCTCACGACCCGCCCAGCCAGGCCAATCCATGTAAAAGACTTGACCGGTGCAATGCTGGCCCTGTTTGTCACAGGCACGCAGCATATAGCGTCCCCAAGCGGGATATTTCACTTCAAATTCCCATTGCCCCTGACCGTTTTCAATCTCGATGATTTCCTGCTGAAGATGCTTAGTAGAGTAGCGGCTCACATAACTGGCCAGGCGATCTCCTTTGGTATCCCACCACCATTTCCAGCTTAACTTATACAGGGTCAGCTCCAATTTTTGACTGCCCCTCGCCTTAGTGCCATCTGTGTCCAGCACCAACAAATCTATCTTGTGTTTCTGATCCGTGAGCAACATGCCACGGGCGGCGTCGCCCTTAGGCATCTGCATTCCCACATAATTAATGTAGGGATGAATATCGATATTTTGCTTGGAGATGCTGAAGTCTCCACTGGCTTCAAACACCCGACTGGTGAGAGCTCCTCGTAGCTTTCCTGGCGGTGAAGAAGAAATATGAATCGGTGCATCGATGCTGGCTTTGCCGTCGTCATCAAGTTTGAACTTGGTAATTTCTTGCTGGCGACTGCTAAATTCTCGAGCCGGGTCATCGAAGTGAAAGTCGGCATAGCTATCAAAATGGGTCTTCTGCGCACGCATCTTTAATGCAAGATCCCCTTTTAAGCCCGATGCTTTAGCACCGTGCAGCCACTGCGAAAAGAATTCTCCAGTGAGCATGGCATCACTGGCATTCTTGCGCACTTTATGAACCCGCACGTCTTCACTAGCAAGATCCAGCTTCATCTTGAGGTGATTGGGTTTCACCGTTTCTATTTTTAATTTCTTAGTAAATTTAAGACTGCCCAGGCTGGCCACAGCCTTCCAGTTGCCAGTCATGTCATCCTCTTTGGTTTGCAGTGAAAAGCTGTAGAACCCCCCCACTGGGTTCCCATTTACTTGAACTTGCACCCGCTGACCCTTGGGATTAAACAGCTCCAGCATGGCCGGATGACTATCTGGTATCCCTTCGTTTTTATCTTCTACCACAAAGGTTAAAAATATTTTATCACCCGGGCGCCACACACCTCGCTCGGCATATAGTTGCGCCTTCACACCATCCTTTACCCTAGTGCCGCCCACATTAAAATGGCTAGTGGATATGGCTAAGGCTTTATTAACCTTTAAATAACCCACATCTGGATCGGACTTGGCAACAATCAGGAAGGGAGATGAGCCCAGTTCAAATTCGGCGAACCCTGAGCTATTAGTTTGTGCGCTATTGATCACCTGATTCTGATAATTCCTAACATCGACCAGCGCATCGCCCAAGGGTGCACCATTATTTATTTGCGTTGCTACCACGATCAGTTTGTTGTCTTCACCAAACTTAGCCACTAGGCCTATATTACTGGCCATGAAGTTACGTTGATCTGTAGTATTGGAATTTGAGCTGTAATAGCGGTCTTTACACGGGTTGCTGCGGTCTTTCCATTTTCCACCGCTGGCCACATAGTAACTTTGAATGCCATCCCAGCCACTACTTTCTACCTGACCACGCGCCTCATAGTTTATGAATGGGCTTTCTTTTACGACTTCTACTTGATTGTCATCCTGGGAACAGGCGTAAATAGAGTTGGCGCGATTAATAGATAATTCAAATCGAAACAAACTGCCAGGGTGTTGCGACACTAGGTCCTTCACATCAAGATTGAAGCGGTTCCAGTTATCTTGTACCGGACTCTTTAGTTGCACGGTCTTGCGCCACAGATAACGCCCTACCCGACGAATGCTGTAATGATCATCAATATCGTTTTCCTGGAAGAACTGCGGCATGTTATTTTCATATATTTGAAAGGCCGTAACCTGAATAGAGTCTACATTCACGGCTTCAAACGGAACGCTAAGCTTATCCGAAACCGGCAATATTGTGCCTTTGCCCACAAACCTTACGGCAGGTTTTTTACTGAGGAAGTTGAGAGTTTTATTAACAGCACTGCCTAATCGAAAGCCCGCCGCATTCTTGATGGCAGCGTCTAGCGAGACTTCAACCTCACCACTTAACGCGGTATTGGGATAAAGAATGAGCTTGGCCCCTCGAATTTTGGTCTTAAAAGTGCCTTTGGACAATTGAACCAGGCCTCGAATATCCTGATCTTTTTGCAAGGACTCAGAAAAATTAATTTCTATAGTCTGGTCGGCCCCTTGAACCGCAAACAATGACGAAATGACAAATTGACCTATGGCAGGCACATCGAAGCTACGCTTACCTTGCTCTGTTACCCCCAAGCCAGTGCCGTCCCAGCTCACTAATAGCTGATTGAGGCTTGGTGTTCGTTGAATCTTTTCTATACTGAAAGCGCGTACCTTGCCGTTTTCATTCTGATCCCATTGCACCGCCAACCCTTTCCCTTCATAGGTGGCGCTCAGCACTTCAGATACTTCCTGCTGGGTGGCACCGTCGGCAGTGGTTAACTGGCCAATTAATTTCATGGTATCGTCGTCGTTGGCTTGTAACCCGTCTATCTTTAGCTCAAACGCCTGTTCGATGATTTGAAAATCAAACTGAAAATCACCATATTCATCTTGTACGAATCCCAGTGCAGTAGCCGATAGACTGCCCTGATATTTCTGTCCCGATGGCATGGGGGCATTGGGTATAAAGCGATACAGGCGTTTGTTCACCAGCTGACCCTGCCCAGATATTGCAGGTTGCAACTTTAAAAAATCTGCATTTACTTCTTTAGCTAGATCCTGATTGAAGCGTATTTCTATATGACCAAAGCGAGATATTTGCCCCGACGAATGTGAATGCACCACCTGTAGCCAAGGGTCATCCGGGTCGGTTATTTCTGTGGTGGACGTGTCGCTGGCTTCCTGACTGCAGCCAAACAACACTAGCAGTAAAAATAAACCAAATAATTGAAAGGTGCCTTTCAGCATGCGCCACTCCCTGTGCATTAGAATCTAATAAAAAGTGGGCAACTTTAGCTTTTTTAGTGGTTAGAAACCAGAGGAGTCGGATAAAAAGTCGTTATTTTGACGCATGCAACCATGAGGAATTAGTAGTTTTAACTACCTTGCAACTTAATAAGCTTATTCAGTAAGGCGGCGTCGCTTAGGTGGTCTTGCACATAAAACCACAGTAAGGATAGATACTGCATTTGTTTACTGGCCAAATTAAACTGTTCAGTGCCAATTCCCTGGTAGGATTTTAGGAAAAACTCTATTTGATTGGGTGTTAAATTGCAGGTGTCAGCAAACACCGCTAAATCCCACGCCTTATTACCTACGGCTGCGTACTCCCAATCAATCAAATGCAGTTTTTCATTATCTAAAATCCAATTACTGGGGTTTGGGTCCATGTGGCACAAGCACGGGCTGTATTCCTGACATTGCAATGTCAGGTCCAGTTGCGCTCTGGCGCTTTGAAGGCCCTGCACCAACTTCTCACTAGTTCCCTGTTGCTTTTTCTTTATTTGCTGCCAGTAATGCTCAATAAGATCGGCATAGTTAATACTTGGCCAGCTATTTGATATGGGCACACTGTGAATGATGCGTAATTGATTGGCTATCTTTTGCAAAAACTCTTGCGTGATTATACTGGGGGTGTTTTTGAGAACACTATCCAGCGTGTGCGTTTTTAAAAAGGGCCTTATCCAATAGATGTCTTGAGGGTCACGGTATAAATAGGCCGGGCAGATCTTGTAGTGTGAAATGCTTTGATGCATATCCCATTCAGCCTGGCGGTTTAACTTTAACGCAAGGTTGTTGGTGGCATTAATACGAATCACATACTGCTGACCGCTACCCGACTCTTTATCTGCCTCTATATCTAGCAACCAGTTACTGTTGGTTAAACCATCTACCAAGGGACTCACACGCTCTAACGTGGGCGCTTTAGAGCAAAGAGAGGGCCATAGGGCCCAATCTTTTAAGATGCTTTCAATTTGCGTAGTGCCCATTAAATTATGCGGCTTCAACTTGTGTGGATGATTGAGTGGCCTGTTCCTTGTCTTCTTTATAGGTAGTTAACCACATCTTAAATCCGAAGATAGCCAGCACCACATAAATGATCATTAATAGCGCGGTAAGGTATAGCTCACGGTCTACATACAAGTAGATGGCCACGGTGTCGATAACCAGCCAGTAAAGCCAATTTTCCAGGATTTTATTCGCCACCATATAGGTGGTTAGTACCGCCCCCCAGGTAGTGAAAGAATCAAGATAAGGCATTACGGCCGTGGTGTGGTTGTTTAACAGATACCCGCTTAACAGGCTTAAAACAATCACGCCACCTATAGCAATAACGTGCTGCTGCGCACGCCAGGTCGTAATGCTAATGCCAGCTTCCTTACTATTTGAGACCGTATCATTTGAAACTTTAGGTTTGTTCCATACATACCAGCCATAAATGGCCATGGCTAAATAATATACATTCAGTGCAGATTCCATGACCAGGCTCACATCAAAAAATAGCCAGCTAAAGATGGCGGTGCTACCAAAGGCGGCATACCAGCACCAGCTGTTTTCTCGCATGACCAGCACCAAATAAGCTACCCCTAGCACCACTGCTAAGACTTCCCAGTAACTCATGATTTGTATGGCGCTTAAGATGCCGGAACTTGCGGCATCAAAAAAGGAGGGCTCGGTTGTTAATGGTTCCATAATCACTCTTTACTCTTCGCCATGTGGGTTAAGGGCCGGGTCTAAATTCACACCAATAAACTTGCAAACAAATATGGCTTTGCCAAATTGCTCGTAAGAGTAGCGCATTTCGTTTTTCAATGTATCCATAACCAAATCATAGTCACCAAAGACTTGGGTGCTCATGGTATTACCCACCACACTTAATCCGTTTATTTTTTCTAGGCGTTCTATGAAGCTTTTAATGGCAGGAATGTAATCATCTGCCAAAGGGTACTTGCTGATTTCAACAGATAATTCCATGTTACTTCCTTTTTAAGCAATGCCCGCCGATAGCGGGCTATCTAGAATAAGGTATTAAAAGCTATAACGTGCGCTTAAGCTTACTAAGCGTGGCGCGGCCAGCTGTATATGCTGAGATGGGGTTTTGCCATCCCTTGGGTCATTATCAAAACCAAAACCGCGAACTGCGTAATCTTTGTCCGTTAAATTATGGCCATTCAGTGATAATTCCAGGTTATCTCTCTGATAGCGAACATTGGCATGTAGCAGAACATAGGATTTTGATTTTTCATCATGACTATCTGAAAAATAAAACTCATCTTTAGCTTCGACTGCGATGTTTACGCTTATTACTTGGGTGGCTTGAAAATCAACGCTACTGGCAATTGAGTATTCTGGAGCGTGGGCTTGGGAGCGGCCATCGTTATTGTATGAAGTGCCCCATTTATCCGTGAAGCTGTATTCCAATAGCTTGGTATTTAAATACCCTACACTTGTTTGCCAAGTGAGGGATTGGGTTAATTCCCAGGTACTTTCAAATTCTATACCATAGTTTCGGCCTTCTGTGGCATTGTCATAATATTCCTTAAAAGAAATAGCATTACCTGAACTTGTAATTGCTTCTGACACTTTAACCTGTTGATCTTTGCGTTGGATATAAAAAATGGCAACGCGAGTGGTTAGCTCGTCATTCAATAGGCTTGATTTCAAACCCAACTCAACCGAATTATTAAACTCAGTATCAAAGGTACGATTATCTTCAGAAATGCTATCGTCAGAGTTAACGCCGCCCGCTTTATAGCCACGAGCTAACGATGCATAAGCAAGGTGATTAATCCCAACAAGTGATTCTAGTGTGACTTTACCTCCCCACAGTGTCTCAGTTTCATCGCTACTAGTGCTGTTCGAATCGTTATAGCTGTTATTCCACTCCTCTACTCGCAATCCATAGGTCAAAGTGGTGATGTCACTCAGCTGACTTGATAACTGCCCGTAAAGTGCGGATGAAGATTGCTCTAGTTCACTGGTAAATTGCCCGAAGTAGTTTCGAGTTAAATCTTCCTTTCGGTTTAGTATATAAGTCCCCACCAGCCAATTTGTGCTGTTATTAAAGAGACGACTATTGGTGCGGGATAGTAAACGAACATCTATATTTGAGCGTTGATAATCACGTAAATACTCATCTTCAGAGTTGTAGCCATCAGCATGAATACCATCGTAAGCCCAATCTTCATCATAGGCATACACAATATCGCTTTCATTATGCGAAGCTAATACTTCAACAATGAAATTTTCATTGGAAGTATTTTCCCACTTAATTGAGGATGCGGTTGTATCTTGAGTATCTTTCCCTGGGGTATCAGAATAAGTCGTACGATTGTTATCTAAACTAAATGCATCATAGCCATTGTCGATGTCGGCTTTAAACAATGAAAAACTAAAGTTATTGTTTTCGTTTGCCTGCCAACTCAATTGTGCGCGCGCCACGGTCTCATCGATGTTATTGGTGTCGTCACGATTTAAATGAACGTTTTCCATGTAGCCATCAGAAAGCGTTTTATTAATGGAAAAGCGTCCTTGAACATTATTAGAAAGAGCCCCTGATATAGCAGTGCCTAGAGTTTGCTTGCCGTAATTGCCAACTTCAGCAGCTATATAACCTTCAGTTTCTTTGGTTGGCTGTTTGCTTTTGATATTAATAGCACCTGCAAGCGCATTGGCACCAAACGCAGTACCCTGAGGGCCACGTAAAATTTCGACTTGCTGCACGTCAAATAATGTAGCTGCACCGCCTAGGCCAGTCATGTCGACGCCATCAATGATTAGGCCAACAGATGGATTTACAGCATCCACAAACTGGCTACGCTCACCAATGCCGCGAATTTGAAAGTAGCGTCCACGAGATGCGCCAGCAGAAAAGTTTACATTAGGGGCAAGAGATAAGATGCTTTCCAGGTGATCGGCATTGCGATTTTGAATATCGTCTTCGCCCACCACGGTAATGGCCGAGGGAATTTGCTGTAAATCCAGCTCGCGAAAATCGGCGCTTACCTGAACGGTATCAAGGGAAACGGCGTCGCTCTCTTGCGCTATTGAGACACTAGCGGCCAGTGCTGTGGCCAACAAGGCGAATGCCTTAAAACTCTTTGGGTGGGTCATTTGGGGTCTTTTCTAAATAAATTGAATAAGAGCCCGGTTTACTGCGTAGGGTTTGGCGGCCTTAAAGCCACCAAAAAATGCCATTAATCATCATTATGCGTCCATTCCTACGCCGGTACTAACCGGATCAGGTTCTAGGGGTTCGCTGCGAACAGACATCTCGGGCTTTAAGCCTCCCCCTGGATGCGGGCCATTCTACGGGAAAAGGGGTGGCTTAAAAAGGATTAGCAGCCTTTATAGGGAATAAGCGCCCCCTAAACCTGCATGGGTGTCAGGTCTGGCCAATGGGATAACTGCCCACCCAACCCTATGATCCCTAGCCCTTCCTTTCCCACGCCTTTGAAGGGCACTATTTCGATCTTAATACGGCCTAAATACCCGCCTCCAACCCCAATGAGAATTAGTCTCCTTTCTATTGTAATTCGCTTATTTTATAGGGGTATATAGGATATTCCATTATGTGTAAGTGGTCTTGCGCACTTCCAATTTTGGCCTACTCTTTCCTTAGGTTTATGCCCCATAATCCAACAGGACCGTCCCATGAAATCCCAGTCCAACATACTGTCTGCTTTAAATTTGATATTGACCTTTGAGTTAACCTCCATCAATCAGTATTTTTTACATGCCCGTATGTACAAAAATTGGGGGTTAAAAGAACTGGATGAAAAGGACTATAAAAAATCCATAAAAGACATGAAACAGGCCGACAAAATTATTGAGCGTATATTATTTCTAGAAGGTTTACCTAACCTTCAAAAATTGGAAAAATTGCGTGTTGGAGAAAAGACCGAAGAAATGTTGCAGTGCAACCTAGATTTTGAAATGGAACAAATCGCTGGCCTTCGTGATGTGATTGCACTTTGTGAGAAGGAGCGTGATTACGTTAGCCGTGAAATGCTGGAAAAAATACTCGAGGAAGAAGAAGAGCATGTGGATTGGATAGAAGCCCAGCAATTCCTAATTGAGAACACCGGCATTGAGAACTATCAACAATCAATGATGGAGGGTTAATCATGCAAGGTAATAAAAAGGTTATAGACCTTCTAAATAAGCAGCTCACCCTAGAATTAACCTCTATGGATCAATACCTGGCCCATTCAAAAATGTACGAAGACTGGGGCATAAATAAACTTCATGAAAAGCTGGCCCATGAATATGAAGAGGAACTGGGGCATGCCAAACGCTTGGCCGAACGTATTTTATTCCTTGAAGGCAAGGCGGATACGGCATCCCGTGAAAAAATTCATGTGGGCGCTAACGTTAAAGAAATGCTGCAAAACGATTTAAAGGCAGAACAAGTGGTGGCCGAAAGCCTAAGAAATATTATTGAAGTGTGTGAACAAGAGCGTGACTATGTGAGCCGTGAAATTCTGGAAGACCTGTTAGATGATACCGAAATGGACCATATCTACTGGATTGAACAACACCTGGGGTTAATAGATAAAGTTGGCCTGCAAAATTACATTCAATCACAAATGAGCTGATTTACATGCACGGCCCCGTGGCCATGCATGCTATTTGTTAACTAGGGTGTATACCAAATAGGCGATGTATAGGCTCTTTCCTGTAAAAAGGCTGGCCCTTCCTTAGGCGTCTTTACCTGTAACGCCACGGCATCGTATTGGGAGTGTCGTGGAGTGGGAATTTGCAATACCCGCACATAATAAAATGCGTTTTGGGTTGCATTAAAATTAGGATCTCGCCATTTAATAGAGAGCTCCGCAGTCCCTATGGTATTGCTGTAACTGGGAATACTAATATCCACCGTATTGCCTACTGGCGCCAGCTTGCCTTTGCCATCCAATTGTCGCTCACCTGCCCAAGCCACGTTGTACACTTGTTCGTGCTGCGCACCTGCGTTATCCACCCACCCTTTAATCACCTGAATACGGTCAAGGTTGGCGCCTTTTGGATCTTTAACCGCACGAATTAAAAACTGCGGCGCTTTGCCTGTTACATTTTCTGGCTTAACCAAATCGCCGCCCATGGGAATACCCTGGCGGTAACCTATTTCAGCAAAGTTATCTGCGTTAGCTGCACCCTTGTCAAAATCCCAACCGCCGAACATTTGTACTTTTAAACGGGGCCCTGTGGTGGCGTACACCTCTTTACGTTGGAACGCATTATAAATGGCCTCTCGGGTATTCTCTTTTGCCCACACCGCTGCAAGCCCAGAAGCTGACATATCCCAGCCGTTAAAGGTCACCACCTTTTTGCCCTCTGATATTTTTGTTTCTGGGGTAGAATCCCGCGCTACCTTGCCCATAAAATTATCTTCTTCTGGGGAAGCCAAACCGGTATGAGAATCGGTAGAGCCAATCATGCCAAACTTAAACGGGTTAACGCCTATTTTGTTTTCGATGGCTAAACCGGTTTTAAGGGCCGGGCGAATAAAGCTGCCCTTTTTAGCTTCATACGCCTCTACATCTTGTTGCAGGTAATGATCAAAGTTTTCAAAGTCGGCAAATTCATCATCCGGTGAAAACGCTGCACGGGCTTCCGAATCCCCTTTAAATTGGGTGGCTTCTACCACGGGCTCCCACTGCATTCGAGTGCGAGCATAATGGGCATCAATGGCTTTGCCCTTTAAGGTGGTCTCGGCAAACATATAGCCTTTACTAATGTTGGAGTTATGGGGAATGGCCACAAAACGCGCTCCGGTACGTTTTTTAGTATCCTCCAACCACTGCCACAACTCTTCCGGGTATTGCCCTTCATCAGAACCATAGGGTAGAAATTGTTTGGCTTTGTCGGCACCATCCGGGGTAAATACCACTCGGTGCAAATTGGCGCCGGTGGGGATTGAGCTCCACTCCCAACCAATTAACGAAGTAAATTTACCCGGGTCATTATGACGTTCGGCCGCATCTACAATTTCGGCCCAGGCGGTGGTTTCTATTTTGGTTAAATCACCAAAGGCGCTGTCGGGAATTTCATTACTAGGATCTTGCACAGGGTCAGATCCAGGGACCTGGGCAGACACAGGTAAAAACTCACCAAAAAACTCTAGGCCTAAATCCTCCTCTACTGCCCTATTAAGCAACTTAACGGCTATCCAGCGCTTAATACTGGCCAAGAAGCCCACCGGTTCCAGCTCAACGGTATTGGTATAAAGGCCGCGCATCACGCCCATCATCTCGGCATGGTCCGCCACCACTAAAAAATCCAGTGGCGTGTTAATTTGC
>Ga0209184_1000648_pt1 | contig 32543 bp, 28 predicted proteins | sample EN8Hudsemesocosm_2_FD_184627 | JGI IMG/M metagenome (GOLD analysis project Ga0209184, IMG submission 184627) | Methane-oxidizing microbial communities from mesocosms in the Hudson Canyon - EN8C Hudson Canyon (SPAdes) (version 2) | ecosystem: Environmental > Aquatic > Marine > Cold seeps | place... | reverse complement strand
AAGCTTGTTGAGTATAGGAAATAAAAATTTAATCGAACTAACTGAGAAGTCTGGAAGTGCAAACGAACAAAAGATGGTACTTCGGGAAGCTAAGCAAATCATGCGAATTTTGATTACGTATGCGCTGCAAGGCCAGGAATTAAAAAGTCGAGCGTTGTTTTGTCAGTTCAAGCAGCTTAAACAGCCAAAAAAAGGACCTGAAAGTGACTAATAGAGTATTACTTGGTGTAAATGTAGACCATATCGCCACCTTGCGTGAAGCACGTGGAACGCGTTATCCGGACCCTGTTCAAGCGGCTTTCTTGGCAGAAGAAGCCGGTGCGGATGGTATTACCATTCACCCTCGTGAAGATCGTCGACATATTCAGGAGCACGATGTTTGGCGTTTAAAAGAAACCTTGCAAACACGTATGAACCTGGAAATGGCTGTCACGCCAACGATGTTAGCTTTAGCTGAAAAAGTAGCCCCTGAACATTGTTGTTTAGTACCTGAAAAAAGAGAAGAACTAAGTACTGAAGGTGGCTTAGATGTATTATCGCAAGAAGCGCGTATTACAGATGCCTGTAGTCAGCTTATTGAGGCGGGTATTGAGGTATCTTTGTTTATAGATCCTGACCCTAGGCAAATTGATGCTGCCTTTCGTTGTGGTGCTCAGGCCATTGAAATTCATACTGGGCAGTATTCAGAGGTTCAAAGCAAGCTATCGCTTAAAAAAGAGTTTGAGCGGGTTTTAAGTAGTGTTCAGCATGGTTTGGCGCAAGACTTGATAGTGAATGCCGGGCATGGTCTTCATTATCATAATACTTTTGAAATTGCGGCCATTGAAGGTATCAATGAACTGAATATCGGTCACAGCATTATTGCCCGTTCACTGTTTACGGGGTTGAAAGATGCTGTGCAAGAGATGAGAGTGATTTTGGACCAAGCTTCTAAAATAAGGTAAGTGCATAAAAATAGGTGAGACGAATGATGATCAAAGGCGTAGGAACAGACCTGGTAGAAGTTGCCCGCATAGAGCGTTCTTTGGCTCAACATGGCGAACGTTTTGCACAAAGAATTCTGTCCGAGAAAGAATTTGAAGGCTTCAAAGAAAGCAAAAGGCCCGTTGATTATGTAGCTAAGCGCTTTGCGGTAAAAGAAGCTGTTTCAAAAGCATTAGGTACCGGTTTTTCTGCGGGCGTAAGCTGGCAAGATATTGAACTGGAACACTTGGAAAGTGGCCAACCTTATGCTGTGCTACATGGAAAAGCGAAAGCAAAATTAGAAGAGTTTGGTGTGCAAGGGGTGTTCGTAAGTTTATCCGACGAGGCGGGTTTGGTTTCCGCCTTCGCCGTTTTGGGCTGATTTGATCCATTAGACCAAAACAACTGTTTATACTTTAAATTCATGGATTCAGCTTAAAACTTAAGCTTCATTCCTAAAAAAGCGCCACTTTCTAAGGTCTTATTAGTATTGCCTTCTTCACTGTCAACATTCAAGTAATGATAACCAAGCGAAATATCGGCATTTTCAATAATGTGATAGTTTGCTTGTAAGCGGAAACGGCGAAATTCATCAGAATCACCAAAAGACAGTACTTCAGGCGCATAATGCAGTGCTGTTTCAATCGATAAGCCCAGTGCCTCAGGGATATTCACGCGGATTGACCCGCCTACACCAATGGCAGAACTTTTAAAATCGCCGGTTTTCAAAAAGTTACCTTGAAAGCCTATGCCGATGGTTGTGGGTAAATTAGCAATTGCTGTTTGGCCTATTGCATGTAAATCGGTGTTAATAACATTGATTGACGAATCTTCATCTTTATAAAAATAGCCCAAGCCGAACATCGTCTTCTTATTCGTAACCGCATAATTTCCATGGATTGAATCATCACTGATGCGCAGGTCCAATTCGTTTGCTGTAAGTTGGGTTGTGGTGCAAGTTATAGCGGTTAAAAACAAAACATTGCAAAGATTTATAGGGCTTAGTTTGGTCATCGTAAAAAATTTTCCTATTTAGATATGTTAAAACTGAATACTTAGTCCGGTACTGAATATTATGTCGGGAGAGGCGCGTGGCCTCAGGTCTTCGTTTATTATGAAATCCAATGTTACCTTATCAGACAAAAGGTGCTCGCTTGCGAGGCTAATTTGAGCAGGCATCCAACCAAGTTCTCTAATGTTTGCGTCAAACAAAGGGGTGTTGCTGTCAAACTGGGCTTTTACATTCCAACGGAGTGTTATTGCCCAAGCAACTCCTGTTCTTAGCGTTGCGACTAAGGGGTAAGCATTGAAATCGTCAAGCTCTTTTACCGTACCGAGGTAATTTATGCCTGCACCATACCAAAGAGATAGCGGAAACGCACTTAACCAATCACGGTTTTTTAGCCATTTTGGATTGCTCAAAGCGAGACTAAGGCCAAAGTCGACATTTTCACTGCCGGTTTGATCCTCAAAATTGCCAGTGGGCAGTTTTAATAGCGCTGTTATTTGAGTATTACGTAATTTTTCTGGAGCCCATGACAGTTTTGCCTGTATATCACCAATACCAGATTTTTGCTCATTCAGTAAAATGACTTGGTCTTTATCTGTGCTTAAGTTCCATGATATTCGATCATGGAACTTATCTGATCGACCATTTTGAGGAAGTTGAAACAAATCATGAAATGCATAAATAAAGTGGTCAGCTTTACCCTTGCTATGTCTAAGCCAGTGTACATTCAAATGTAAAATAATATTATTAGTCACTTGATGTTGAAATGCATTGCTAACAAGCCATGTTTCTCCATCAATAGCAAAGAACTCACCTGTTTTACGATTACTACTAAGATAGTTGATCAGTTCGACGCGTGACTTGAAAAAGCTTGTGTTGTGTTTTTTAAATACGGTGTAGTCGGGGCGGGATAAAGAATACAATTGAATGACAGGGCTTCTGTTTTCAGCAAAAACTGTTTCTGTTGTAAAAACTTCGCCTGCCTGAGTGTTTTGATAGAGGCATGAAAATAGTAAGAAAAACAGGGGGAAGTTGTTTTTCAAGTTTGAGATAAGCAGTAATTGGCTTTTTTTTCTGAACATGTATGATCTGAAGTCGAACGAATACCTTAAAAAGTAAGTATAAGGCTAACATGTCACTCGTATGTGTGCGAATTACCTATCGTTAAGGCGGACTCTTTATTATCATACAGCCTGTAATAAATGGCGCTTCCTATATTGGGCAACTATATTTAAAATGAGCTTCATTTTTGTTATTTACGTATTGTTCTGAGAATAAATTTTTTGAAACTGCCAAAACTATTTCGTCACCTCAATCAATTACCCCTGCTTAAGCGTATTTGTTTTTACAGTTTTAGTCTGGGTTCTGGCTTAGCCGTGCTGTGGGTACTGATCTTGTCTGTAATTGACTACCACGGTCAGCGGGAAACACTACAACAATGTATTGAAACCATGGTATCTGAGCGAATTGACCATTTAAGTGAAATGGTCTGGAAGAAAAATGACGCGCAAATAAAAGTGATTTTATCATCTATGCGCTATACCTGTACGCCGATAAAAGATAGCTACTTATCTCCTATATTTCTGAATCTTGAGCTTGATAACAGCACCCAGATTCAAGTTGGAAAAACGCTAATACAAGGGCCTGATTTAAACTTAAATTACCCTATTAGTTACTGGAAAGGAAAGGATGCACAAGCTTATTGGCTGGGTGAGTTGCATATTACCCAGAGTCTTTCGGGTATATACAGTAATGTTAGCTGGAAGGCTTTTATTCAAGCACTTAGCCATATCTTGATCATTGGTTTTAGTGCCCTGATGTTTTTGGTGTTTGGCTACCAGCTATTTGTACGTCGAATACAAGAATTTATGCGGGATATCCAGAACAAAGATATGAGTGGTTCGGTGCGCCTGGAAATTGAGCAAGAGGGAACTGAACTTTCCCAGTTGTCACTGGCTATTTTGGCATCTCATGATGAGCTAGATGAAAAATATCTGAATTTACAGTCAAAAATAAAAATTTACCAAAAAGAAAGAGATAAAGCTGTTAAGACTAGTGAATTGAAAAGCCAGTTCTTAGCAAAAATGAGTCATGAATTACGCACGCCATTAAATGGTTTGTTAGGTTTTTCAACTCTGCTGCTTGAGACAGAACTGACGGATGAACAGCGTGAATATACCCAGACGATTCAGGTTTCTCTGGAGTCATTTTTATATGTTGTGAATGATATTCTCGACTTGTCGCGTATTGAATCTGGTGACTTGAATATCACGAGTATTCCGTTTAGCCTTCGAAGCGTGGTCTCTGGCGTTTCCAGTTTATTGAAAAGCCGTGCTGAATCAAAAGGCCTTGCCTTTGAAAGCCGGGTTAGTCCTGATATCCCCCAATCTTTACGTGGAGACCCTGTTCGGATTCGTCAAATCCTGATTAATCTGGTTTCTAATGCGATACAGTACACAAGTCATGGTTACGTATTAGTCAACTTGGAACCTGTGAAGCTGGAAAAAGGTGACATGTCTTTACGGATTTCAATTGAGAGTACCGGAACTGTACCGGATCATAGGGGGTTGGCTAAAGACGATGACGGCAGCAATCTATCCGCAGACTTAAAAAATAAACATAGTGTGGGCTTGGATGTTTGCTATCAAATTGCTGAATTAATGGGAGCGTGCATTCATCATGAGTCACTTGAAAATAAAGGCTCCACCTTTTGGTTAGAGTTAAAGCTGCCCGTGGTGAAGGAAAACTATAAGAAGAATTTTATCGACTTTGCTTTGGTCGGGAAGCTGAATGTCTTGGTGATTGATTCGTATGAACTAAGCCGAAAAATAACCTTAGAGTTATTGCAGGAATGGGGGATCAAGTTTGAAGCTGTGACCACAGCAGCTGAAGGTATTCGTATTCTCCAGAATAATAAACCAGAAGATAATGGGTTTAATATGGTGTTATGTGATGACTTGTTGCAGGATATTGCGGGAATAGATGCTTGTAAGCGCATTAGAGAAATTAGTGACCCGCTAATGCGGATTGTGGTTTTATGCTCTAACCCTCAACTAGGTGATGCCGAAGGTTTCTTCTTATCAGGGGTCAATGGCTTTTTAAGCAAACAGCTACGAGACCCGTATTTACGCTCGGTTATGTGTCAAGTTTATGCTGAACGTAGTGGTAGTAGTCATGAGCGGCGTTTGGTTACACGTTATAGTGTAAGTGACTCAGATAATGAAGAAGTAAAGCATTTGTGGCAAGACACTGCACCTAAAGTTCAGGTGCTTGTAGTCGAGGATAATATGGTTCATCAGCAGCTTGTGATGCGCTTTTTAGAGAAAAAGGGCTTTCAGGTTGACTTGGCTTCAAATGGTTTTGAGGCGGTGGAGTTGTTTAAACGCAATACATTTTCTATCATATTTATGGATTGTTTGATGCCTGAAATGGATGGTTATGAGACTACTCAAATAATTCGTGAGATCGAAAAATCAAACCCCGATAAAACCCGTACCCCCATAGTTGCGTTAACAGCACATGCGATTGACGGTGAAGCAGAGCGTTGTTTTCAGGTTGGAATGGATGAGTTTATCACAAAACCCTATAAATTAGCGCAATTGGAAATGGTCTTGGAGCGTTATATCAACTAAACTAAGCATTACCTTAATGTCTAACTAAATTGGAATGAGCTTGTGGTCATGAGAGCTTATATCCGCCACCCCGCAGATGTACCTATTGAATTTTTGCCGGTGTCGGATGTAGAACCCGAAAAAGCAGTTGCACAAGATGTCAGTATGGGCGGTTTAAGCTTTTGCTCTAAACAGCGCCTTAAAGTTGGCTCTATTGTAAAAGTGCGCATCCCAATTGTAGAACCTCCTTTTGAAGCCGAAGCCAAAGTTATTTGGTGTTTGGCGCGTCCGGATCGTTATGAAGCTGGTATTGAATTTATCAGTGAACAAGATGCCTTTTCTGCTCGAATGGTTGAACAGGTGTGTCATATCGAACACTATAGAATGTGGGTGCAAGAAGTAGAAGGTCGTGATTTGGATTGCGAACATGCTGCAGAAGAATGGATTGGTAAATTTGCTCAAGATTTTCCAAATATTAGTGGGTGAGTAATTCCACCTCTTCATGTCATTCCCGAGGTCACTTAATCGGGAATCCATTCTCTTAAATGTCGCAAGGACTCCACCTCTCTTGATAAACCTGGGTGCCGGCTCAAGAGACTACCGGTATGACAATAAGTAAGAGAGTGCCGGTATGATGTGAAAGTATGTTGGCGTTGAGCGTAACCCAACAATACAATGCTGGTCTACTTTAGTTGTTGGGTTTCGCTAAGTTCAACCGCAACCTACAGCGATATTTGAATGTCTCAAAGGTCCCTCAAAATCAGACTTTTTCTATTGAGCTTACTTCTACTACATTGCCTTGCATCACTCGCCAACGCACATTTAAATCGTAAAGGCGAATACCATATTCTCTTCCTAAGTTATCATGTCGTGCCTGGTGATAAGCAGGTCGAGGGTCGTAGCTAAGTGTTTCCTCAATCAAACCTTTTAGGCAGCCTTTATAATTTTTGGAAAGTTCATGCAATACGGCTTCGCCGTGAGCACTAAACTCAACTTTAAGCTTAGCCTCAGGTATGTGTTGTGCAAAGCTGCATCGTGCATGTTTGAGTGAATCAGAATATTCAATATAAGGTTTTATATCAAAGATCGGTGTGCCATCAAGTATATCAGGGCAGGCGATTTCAAGGCTGCAAACTCCACCATTTAACTCAACAGAGAGTAATTCAACCACAGACATGCCTAAGCCATTAGGGCGAAATGAAGAACGGCTGGCAAAGACGCCAACTTTTTCATTACCCCCGAGTCTGGGTGGGCGAATGAGTGGTCGCCATTTTTGAGTATCATTCTGGTGAAAACAAAAAGTTAGCCAAATATGTGAAAAGTTCTCCAGGCCTTTAAAAGCATTAGGATCATTGAATGGGGCAAAAAATTCAATACTGGCAGAGGCTGATTTAATTAAGCCAGGCTGCCTGGGAATACCAAATTTTTCTTTAAACGGCGAGTGAAGTACACCAATGGGTATTATCTCTAAGGTATTCATGGTCTCAAAGGTATTCAAAACTATTTAATATGCTGAGCAATGTTACTTGCTTGTTGGCTAAGGTAAGCTTCTGAGGACTTAAGCCCAAATAGACCCGTAATGTGCAAGATAAGTTTCGGAATGGATTTGAGCCAGTCACCAGATGTGCGTGGAATAAGGTGTAAATGCAGGTGAGGAACGGTTTGGTTTGCGGCCTTTCCGTCGTTCACAAGTATGTTTGTACCCTGAATACCTAAGCCTACATTTTTTTGGGCCTCAATTATTTTATGGCCAATATTAAAAAGCTTCGCTCTTTGTTTCGCCTTCAATTCATCTAATCGTGTTAGGTGGTTTTTTGGAATTACTAGGCAGTGGCCATTCGTGAGTGGGTAGGCATCCATTAAAGCGATGAAATCATCATCTTCATAGACAATACTGGCCGGTTCATCACCCTTGATAATTTTACAAAATATACACTCAGTCACTATTAACTCTCCTTGTTACTATTTAATTGTTATAAGTCGCAATCAAAGGTCATTGCCAAAGCTTACTGCAAAGTAAAGTCACTTGACTGTTCGAGGGTTGCACTGCCACTCCAGTCTTCGCTTGGCTCAGCTGCAATACCGTATTCTTCAGCTGCCCAGGCCCCTAGATCAATCTTCTGGCAACGGTCACTGCAAAAAGGTCTATGCTTGGCCTCCTCATTCCATTTAACCTGGGTTTTGCAGGTAGGGCAGTTGACCTTTAGGCTTGATGATTTATTGCTCATGGGCTAATTCCAAATAATGTAAGTGCTGTCGTTCGACTTCTTCTCGTAAATATTCAAAGTCATGCAGATTGGAGATGATATCATCCGCCATATCAATTTTACATTCTCTGGAGAGTTGGTTGGCCATAATTTTTTTAATTTCTTGCGCGTCCGAATTGTCTCGTTGTGAAGCGCGCTCTACTTGCAGTGCTTCAGGTAGATCAATAAGTAAGGTTCGGCTAACTAGTTGGTGTTGGTCTGTTTCAAATAACAAAGGCGAAACCAGAATACCATAGGGTGAATGAGCATGTTCTAATTGGAAGATGATTTCTTTACGTATAAGTGGATGCAATAGATGCTCTAACCAGTTTTTTTCATCAGGGTTAGAGAAAATGATAGTACGCAGTTTGGCGCGATCTAATTGCATTCGGGTGTTCAGAATCTCAGTACCAAAATGTTCAGCGATCTTGGTTAATGCGGGGGTTCCGGGTTCGACAACTTCACGTGCAACTACGTCGGCATCGACAACACAGATGCCGTATTGTTCAAATAGTGCAGAGGCGGCAGACTTGCCGCTGCCAATACCTCCTGTTAAGCCAACTGTCCACATATAAATTATGTTCCAAAGCTCTTAATGTATATTAGCTGTTAAACAGCGCCCATCCAAATTTTAAATAGTTCTTCACCCCAAATTAAAGCAATCCAGCCAGCAATGGCTAAATATGGCCCAAAGGGGATTGGAATGTTTTTATCTTTGCCCTTAATCAAAATCATAGCGATGCCAATAACGGCACCGACAACAGAAGACAATAAAATAATAATCGGTAATTGTTGCCAGCCTAACCAAGCCCCTAAAGCACCTAAAAGCTTAAAATCACCAAAGCCCATGCCTTCTTTGCCTGTGAGTAACTTAAATAACTGATAAACAAACCAGAGTGAGAGGTAGCCAAATACAGCGCCCCATAAGGCCGACTCCAAGTCAGTAAAAATATTAAATGAGTTGAGAATTAAGCCAGCCCATAACAAAGGCAAAGTCATATCGTCAGGCAATAGTTGTGTGTCTGCATCAATCATGGTGAGTGCAACTAACGTCCAGGTAAAGAACAACGCTGCCAGACCTACGTAAGTCGCACCAAAGCTTATGATTACGATCAATGAAAGTAATGAGGTCGCAATTTCAACAAGTGGGTAGCGTATAGATATTTTATTTTTGCACTGGCTGCATTTACCCCCTAAAAATAGAAAACTCAGTACAGGAATATTTTCCCAGGGTTTGATCTTATGCTGACACTTTGGGCAGGTAGAATTAGGTTTGGATAGTGTAATTTGCTCTGCATTAGCTAGCTCTTTTTCTAGTTCTTTTTGCTCTAATAAAACTGAGCATTGTTGCTTCCAGTCTTGCTCTAGCATTTTAGGGAAACGGTAAATGACTACATTTAGAAAGCTGCCGATTAATAGGCCTAAGATAATGGTTGATGTATAAAGTAAAGTAGGGTTTTCGATCAGGGTAGTAAAGAGAGCTTGCATAGTTGTTCAGGTCTTAATGGAAAAAGATATGTAGGGTGGGCTTTTGCCCACCACAAAATAAAAGAATATTAAACTACGGAGCCCATTTGGAAAATAGGCAAGTACATAGCAACAATCAAACCACCCACCAAAACACCGAGTACCGACATAATGATAGGTTCCATAAGGGTTGTCATATTATCAACGAGATTATCAACTTCCTCTTCAAAATACGCTGCCACTTTATCTAGCATCGTGTCTAATGCGCCAGACTCCTCACCAATAGCGACCATTTGCACCGCCATGGAAGGAAATACGCCTGTGGATTTCATCGAAAATTGTAACTGGGTACCCGAGGAAACATCATCACGAATTTTGAATACCGCCTCGCGATAAACAACATTACCGGTGGCGCCTGCAACGGAATCTAAAGCATCAACTAAAGGCACACCTGCTGCAAAGGTCGTTGACAGAACTCGAGCGAACCGGGCGACAGAAGATTTATCAATAATTTGGCCTACAATTGGCATTTTTAAAATAGCTTTATCCAACCAGTCACGAAAAGCCTCGGATCGGACTTTAGCCTCTTTAAATAAATAAATGAAAACACCAATAGAGCCAATTAATATCAGCCAATATTCTTGCATCCATTCAGATATACCGACAACAAACTGGGTGAAAACAGGAAGCTCAGCACCGAAGCCTTCAAACATAGATTGAAATTGTGGCACAACCTTTATTAGCAAAATGACGGTCACCACGAATGCAACAATAACAACCGAGATAGGGTAGGTCATGGCTTTCTTAACTTTCTTTTTAAGTGTTTCTGTCTTTTCAAGGTAATTAGCAACGCGATCTAGCATGGTTTCAAGTGCTCCAGACTTTTCACCTGAGTCAACCAGATTGCAGAAGAGGTCATCAAATTGTCTAGGGTGTTTTCTTAAGGCATCTGCAAAATTATTCCCGGCTGCAACGTCATTTTTGATTTCTAATACCAGGTCTCGCAGCGTTAAATTTTCAAGACCTTCAGCAACAATATCAAAGGATTGTATCAGTGGAACCCCCGCTTTCATCATGGTCGCTAATTGGCGTGTAAAAATAGCAATATCAAAAGGCGTTATTTTAGCTTTTTTAGGCCCAAATAACGGTGCCGCCTCTTTTTTAACTTTGGTTGGGTTAATGCCTTGCTTTCTAAGTTGTGCTTTAACTAAAGCAATGTTATTGCCGCTAATAGCACCTTTGGTTTTGTTGCCTTTTTTATCGGTACCTTCCCAGATAAAAGAAGATAGCTTATCTGTTTTAGTGGCCATATTTTAATCCTTGGTTACCCGTTCAACTTCTTCAAGACTGGTGAGGCCTTCAATTGCTTTTACTAAGGCAGATTTACGTAAATTATTAAAACCTTCTTCATCTGCTTGCGCCGCTATTTCTAAGGACGTAGCTTCAGACATAATTAATTGAGAAATTTTAGGCGTGATTTTTACAACCTCATAAATACCTACTCTACCCTTGTAACCTCCACTACATTTATCACAGCCTTTGGGTTTGTACAGTGTAAAGCCTGTATCAATTTGTTGACCTGAGAACCCTGCCTTTTTTAAAGCTTCATGAGGGACATTGGCTGGCTCTTTACAGCTACAAAGCCGCCTTGCTAAACGTTGTGCAATAATTAAACTTACAGAGGTGGCAATACTAAAAGCGGGAACCCCCATGTTCATCATGCGGGTTAGCGTTTCTGGGGCGCTATTCGTGTGTAAGGTTGATAGTACCATATGGCCGGTTTGGGCAGCCTTTATTGCGATAGAGGCTGTTTCCAGATCCCGGATTTCCCCGACCATTATTACGTCAGGATCTTGTCGTAAAAATGCACGTAAAGCTTCTGGAAAACCTAGGCCAACTTTTGGGTTTACGTTAACTTGGTTAATCCCCTCAAGGTTGATTTCAACAGGGTCTTCTGCAGTTGAAATGTTAGTTTCCGCGGTGTTGAGAATGTTTAGTCCTGTATAAAGAGAGACAGTTTTACCACTACCTGTAGGCCCAGTAACTAAAATCATACCCTGAGGCTGATGCAAGGCATCCATATACATTTCTTTTTGTTCTTCTTCGTAGCCTAGTGCTTCAATACCCATTTTTGCACTGCTAGGGTCTAAAATACGTAATACAATTTTTTCACCCCAAAGAGTAGGGAGAGTGTTAACCCGAAAGTCGATGGCTTTGGTTTTCGAAAGCTTTAACTTTATACGCCCATCTTGTGGCAAGCGTCGTTCAGAGATATCTAATTGAGACATAACTTTTAAACGAGCCGAAATTTTGGGGGCTAATTTGATAGAAGGTTTAGATACCTCATGTAAAATTCCATCTGTTCGGTATCGTACTCGATAGGTCTTTTCATAAGGCTCAAAGTGTAAATCCGAAGCCCCGCCTTTAATGGCATCCAATAGCATCTTATTAACATACTTAACAATAGGGGCGTCATCAATTTCATTAGTAGACACCTCATTATCTTTCTCGTCATGGTTGTCTACATCCAAGTCATCAAGGTCAGAGTCGTCCAAATCTCCCATGGTAGTATCTTGGGATTCAAGGTACTTATCTATAGTGGCACTGAGTTTATCATCTTCTACTAAAACGGCATCGACACTTAAACCAGTATGAAACTTGATTTCATCTTGAGCTAAAATATTAGTAGGGTCAGAAATAGCAATAAAAAGTCGATTACCACGAATATATAAAGGCAGTGCATGATGCTTACGAATGAGTTTCTCATCGACAACTTTTTCGGGAAGGGACTCAATCATAAAAGCACTGAGGTCCATGACTGGCATACCAAACTCTTGAGCGGCTGAAGACGCAAGATCCTGAGCCTTTGCAATACTACTAGTAACAAGATGGGTAATAAGCGACAGGCGGTTATCCTGCGCATGCAGTTGGGCTTTTTTTGCCGTTTCTTCATCAATTAACTGGTCTTGTACAAATTTTCTAGCGAGGCCAGTTAATGTAATGTTCTTATATGGTGCCATTGATAATGTCTTTTGTTTTTAGTGACTGTTATAGCGGTTAGCTTAAGTAAGAGTGTAGTGTAAGTTCTGGATTTTAAAAGTTTGTGCCTATACCTGTACTTAAGTGACAAAAAATGTCAGTTTATGACTTACTTTTCAAAGTGAATGTATTGTAAGTAAAACTATAAATGATATGAGTTAACAATGCTAAATGTTTGATATATAGATTAATTAAAAAAATAAATTGCACTTGGCACAAGCTCTGCTATTGTTTAAGTCAGGCACGCTTACTCGCGGTAGACGAAGCGGTCATACTTTTATTACTGGAGAATAGTTATGAAGAATATGAAAACAAATCAACAGGGTTTTACTCTAATTGAATTAATGATCGTTGTTGCGATTATTGGTATTTTGGCGGCAGTGGCCATTCCCGCTTATCAGGATTATACGATTCGTGCGAAGGTGAGTGAAGTCTTAGTTATTGCAAGTGCTGCACGAACAAGCGTTGCAGAGTACTATATTAGTACGGGTGGAATGCCCACAAGCACAAATATTGCAGGCATTAATACTGATTCGGGTCAAAGTCAGTACGTTAATGCAATTGCCTTTGCTACAAGTGCTGGCGGCTCAGAATTAACTTACACTTTAGAAAACTTAGGTGGTACAGCTAATACCACTACATTCATTTATCAGGTAAGCGGCACCAATAATGGCGTGACTGTGGATTGTACTGGTGGAACGTTGCCGTCAAAATACCGTCCAGCGAACTGTCGTTAATATCCTCTAAGGCGACCCTTTAGTTTAAGACAAAACCTTCATACGAAGGTTTTGTCTTTTTTTTCTTAAGAATTATCGATGTTATTTTGCTCATGCCGCCAGTAATCAACCGACCATCAAATACTTCAAATTATCTATCAAAACATAACGTATTAATAAGCGGCATGTTTCTCATTTTGTTGCTTGTGACCGTTTTCATATATAAGCCTGCACTGTCTGGCCCTTTTATGCTTGATGATTTCGACAATTTAAATGCATTAAGGTATGGGGTGACTGACTCTCAATCGCTACAGCATTACCTGTCTATCGGCAAGGCTGGCCCACTAGGGAGACCCATATCAAAACTATCTTTTTTACTAGATGATAACGCCTGGCCGTCTTCACCAGAAAATTTCAAACGTACAAATCTACTGATTCATTTGTTGATCGGTGTATTGGTGTTTTGTGCAAGCAGGCTTCTTACCAACGTTCTTATTGGTAAAAAACATTCTGATTGGTTAGCGCTATTAGTTGCAGCATTCTTTCTCACTCATCCATTACAGGTTTCGACCACAATGTATGTTGTTCAGCGCATGACACAACTTTCAGGCTTATTTGTTATGCTCGGTGTTGTCTTTCATTTGTATTGGCGTTCAAAATTCCACCTCATGGAGATTCGTCACCTTGCCTGTATGTCACTTTCTTTAGGCGTATTTACGATACTCGCAGCCTTTAGTAAGGAGTCTGGGGTACTGCTTCCTATATTCTTACTTGTTATAGAGCTAACAATTTTTTCAAATAAACAACCAACTCAACTGTTTCTTTGGTGGCGGCGACTTTGCCTTCAGCTACCTACAGCGGTGATTCTTGGCTATCTGGCCTATTGGCCTAGATGGACAAGCTCATATATAGCGCGAGATTTTACATTTTTTGAACGTTTAATTACCGAGCCAGTTGTTTTGATGGATTACCTTAGCTCTATTGTCTCTATGCGTATAGGGGGGCTAGGCCTTTTTCATGATGACTACCCTATTTATTCCAGCTTGGCTGACCCTATTGCTTTTATCTCTTTGTTTTTTGTAATGACAGCTCTCACTCTAGCTATTATTTATCGTCGTAGGTTTCCACTGGTTTGTTTTGGCGCGTTGTGGTTTTTTGCAGGGCATGTACTTGAATCTACAACGGTTTCTCTTGAAATTTATTTTGAACATCGGAATTACATACCGATTATAGGTCCTTTATTTGTAATTTTCGTAACAATCTATAGTGGGCTGAGAGCTGTACCAAAGGATGCTTTAAAGTTATTTCCTGGATTTATGGTGTTTTTTTTCTCAATATCCGCTGCGTCTACCTGGGTGTATGCTAGCGAATGGAGCTCACTTAACCGAATCATTCCGATATGGGCTGCTGAACATCCTGATTCACCAAGAGCCCAAAGAACTTATGCACAAACACTCGCTATAGATGGGCTTCATGATAAAGCCTTAAATGTTTTGGATGGTGCGTATCAACGTTTTCCGTACGACTTGAGCATTCCTGTTATGTCAATTGATATATCATGCGCTTTCGACGCCCCACACCGGTTCAGTTTTGAGCTATTATCGGCTAAAGTTGCTAATCATAAAGTAACTGACGGCTTAAGACCTGCACTGAAAAGCTTGCTAGATAGAGTTTTAGATTCATCCTGTCGCAACCAAACCAGTAAAATACATACGTTTGTTCAAGAACTCCCAAAATTACAAGGAATCGAGCTTAATCCAAGAGCATTAGCTGTATTTTTTGTTTTTAATGGAGATTTGTATATGCGTGAACACGATGGAAATGGTGCCCTCGAATCTTATAAGTTTGCTGACAAACTTGTTCCATCCGTTGATTCGGCTTTACGCATTACAGGGTTACTGATTAGGGTGAAAGATTATAAATACGCTCGAACCATGCTACAGCTGGCCTATGGAAGGGATCAACCTTCTAGCGGAGGGTTGTCTGAAGCCAAAGAAAGAGACTATGTTGAAAAATTCATGTTAATTGATCAGCTTCAAGCTGGAAAATAATCAAATATTCTCCCTTAAGGGAGAATGTGCTGTTTCTAAATTGAATAGCTCCACTTGCTAGATAGCTGAAGTGTAATGCTAATTTGGATGTTTTTTATAAACGGGAAGAAAAATAAAATGAAGCCTCACGAAACGAATGTATCTATTGTTATTCCTGCAAAAAATGAAGCCAAGTCGCTAAAATTATTTTTGCCAAAATTGAGAGCAACTTACCCTGATTTTGAGGTGATTCTGGTCAATGATGGTTCAACTGATGATACTTCGGTGATTTGTAAAGAAACAGGTGTAAAAGAGATCAAACACCCATATTCAAAGGGAAATGGGGCTGCCATTAAAGCCGGGGCTCGCGAAGCAAGCCGTGACATTATTGTTTTTATGGATGGTGATGGGCAGCACCAGCCAGAAGACATACAGGCACTATTGAATAAGATTGACGAGGGTTATGACTTAGTGGTTGGTGCGCGTAATGTTGAATCCCAGGCTTCTGTAGGGCGTTTGGTAGGTAATACATTTTATAATAAGTTTTCGAGCTGGATGGTAGGACGCAAAATTGAAGACCTTACCTCAGGCTTTAGAGCTGTACGACGAAGCAAGTTCCTAGAGTTTTTATACATGTTACCTAACGGTTTTTCTTACCCTACAACGTCTACAATGGCGTTCTTTCGAGTAGGGTATTCGGTTGCTTATGTGCCCATAAAAGTACATAAGCGCATAGGGGAAAGTCACTTAAGAGTATGGAAGGATGGTATTCGTTTTTTGTTAATTATCTTTAAAATTGGAACGCTCTATTCGCCACTAAAATTATTTGTTCCGCTAAGTGCTGTAATGTTTACTTTAGGGTTAGGACACTACGGATACACTTATTTTACCGCAGAGCGTTTTACCAATATGTCTGCCCTTTTATTTATTTCCAGCTTATTATTTTTTGCGCTTGGTCTAATTTCAGAGCAAGTGAGCACACTACAATATATGAAACATGAAAGTGACAAGTAGATTTTTTTGTGGATAGGCTTCGTGTTCTACTGGTATCTACCTCGTACCCTATTAGAATGGGTAGCGTGAGTGGAATATTTGTAAAGAATCTAGTGAAAAGTCTCGCTAAATCGGCCCTAGTGACAGTTGTCACTCCTGGAGATGATCAAAAAATTCTGATTTCTAAAGACGCCCCTGAAGAACTAGTAATTTGTCATTATGCCCCTAGGAAATTTCAAACATTAGCGCATAAACCGGGTGGTATTCCCGCTAGAATGAGAAATAATCGACTCTCAATTTTGCTTGTTCCACTTCTAATGCTTTCAATGTTGTTAAATATTGTCATTCGCGCAAGAGATTATGATGTGATTCATTGCAATTGGGCTGTATCAGGGTTCATGGTAAGTCTACTTCGTTGGTTCATAAAGATACCGATCGCTACCACATTAAGGGGGGAGGATGTAAATAAAAGTGCAAGTAAACTTAGTCTACAGATGCTTAAAAAATGTTTGAAAGCAAGTGATAAGGTGATTTTGGTGAGCACGGAAATGCGCGATGAATTAATAAAGCTCTTTCCACAATACAAATCAAAACTCCATGTTATTCATAATGGTGTTGATTCGATGTTTCTCGAAAGCGACGTTGCTGTAAATACGCATAAGGATAAAAAAACTGTTCTGAGAATGATAACCGTCGCTAGTCTGATTCCCCGGAAAAACGTGAGCTTTATATTGTCTGCGTTAGAGATATGTCAAAAAAGAGGGCTTGATTTTGAGTTTGTCGTTATTGGGGAAGGGGAGGAATATTCTAAGTTAATCGCGTTTTCAGAACGGGCACGAATGAGTAAAAGCGTTAAGTTTTTAGGTCAGTTGGGGCCAGAGGCTGTGGCACGAGAACTGAGTAAGTCGCCAATTTTTATCACCTCTAGTCATCACGAAGGGCGGCCTAATGTTGTGGTTGAAGCCATGGCTGCAGGCGCTTGTGTCTTAGCTAGCGATATTTCCGGACATCGTGAACTAATAAAAGATACCGGAGCAGGGCTGATTTTTGATTTAAAAAAGGCCGAGGATTTAACAGACTTATTATGTGATTTAGCTAGTTCACCAACTAAAATCAAACTATTGGGAAACAAAGCACGAAACTATGTTGTTGAAAACGGATTAACATGGGATTATTGTGCTGATAATTATCGTTTATTGTTCGAATCACTCCAGAGTGATAGGTAATGTTTAATCGCGTCATTATGGTTACTAGATCGTTAAATGCATGGCGCATCTCAAAATTTGATAAGTTGCTGAAACTATATAAATTGCCAAATGCGACCAACCAATACTTTGGTGATGATATTGCAAAATAATTTGTTAACCAAGTTTAAAAAAGCCCTTAAACCATTAGAAAAAACTGTTTTCCATCCACAGTGGCTCTCTTATCGGGACAAAGAAATTCTTATTGATTGGCTCAAATCAAGAGAAACGACAGGTGTAGTTCTCGATATTGGGTGTGCCGATCGATGGCCTGAACAATACCTACCTAAAAATAGCAAGTATATCGGGCTGGATTACATGGAGACGGCGACACAGCGATATGCCAGCAAAGTCGATATATATGCTGACGCAGAAAACCTGCCTTTCATCGATCAATCAGTCGAGTCTGTTATTCTTTTCGATGTTCTGGAGCATATTAATAACGGAGAAAAGGCACTCAGAGAGATCTATCGGGTACTAAAACCCGGAGGCCGAGTTTTAGTACAAATTCCATTTATGTACCCAATTCATGATTCACCATACGACTATAGAAGGTTAACAAAGTATGGTATTGAAGCCTTAGCTAACCGTAATGATTTTCTTATCGAAAATTTTGGTTCTAGAGGTAAACCGCTTGAAACCGCTATTTTGCTCGCCAATATTGCCCTGGTTAAATCGCTGCTTAACTGCTTGAGCAAGCATATTCTACCTACTGCTTTGTTAGTTCCTCCTGTCGCTATCATATCAACATTATTAAACTGTTTGGGGTGGGTAGTGTACAAGACATTTGCTAGCGATGATCTAATGCCATTCAGTTATCATTTCATCTTAAAAAAGAAAAAATAATCGCACTTAATATAAATTGGGAACAATTATCCTATGCAGAAGGACATTATATTGGAATATTATTTTCTACACGATATTAAGAGAAATTCATTTGTTAGCATTCTTTTTTGCGGAGTAATCGACCTTTAATGTGCGGTATAGCTTTTTTATTCGACCCATCCATAACGAAATCCGAATCTAGCGAGCGAATGGCCACTGCTTTGCAACGCATGTACCACAGAGGGCCTGATGCTCAGGAAAAGTGGCAAAAGGGGAGTGTCACGGTTGGTCATGTACGCTTATCGATTGTTGATCTGACCGGTAGTCGCCAGCCAATGCATTCACCTAATGGGCGTTACACGCTAACATTTAACGGTGAGATTTATAATTACCAGGAGCTGAAAGCGAGTCTAGCTAGTCGATGGCAGTTCAAGACTAAAGGCGATACAGAAGTATTGTTGGCTGGGTTGATTCTAGAAGGGGAGGGGTTTGTTAAGCGTCTTGAAGGCATGTGGGCTTTTTTATTGTGGGATGTCGAGCAACAATGTGCATTGTTCAGTCGGGACCGTACCGGTAAAAAGCCATTATTCTACACAACGGAGCAAGGTAGATTTGCCAGTGCGTCAGAGCTACCCGCTTTAAATGCAGTCTGGGGAAGCGCTTGGAAAGAAGACCTCAATACGACCGCCGACTACTTTCGCTATGGTTATGCTCTACCTGGTTGTACCTTCTATCAGAACGTTTTTGAATTAAAACCTGCTTCTATTGCACGTTGGAGTCCGTCAGAAGGGTTATCAGTATCAGCGTATTGGAAGCCGCACATAAAAGCTTTCAGCGGTAGCTACTCTCAAGCAAAGGAGCAGCTCCGTGAAGCGATGAGTCGCAGTGTTCAGCGACGCTTAGTTAGTGATGTAGAGGTCGGGAGCTTCCTGTCTGGAGGTATTGATTCCTCTATTGTGAGCGCTTTGGCCTCGCAAAAACATGGCAGTGACCGGCTTAAAACGTTTACCATCGGATTTAACGAAAATACTTATGACGAGCGTAAGTTCGCCCGAAATGTTGCTAATCATATTGGCGTTGATCACCACGAAAGGTTACTCGAAACTTGGGCTCCTGATGCGTTGAAGAGTATAATACTAAACCGGGTAGGCCAGCCTTTTCAAGATCCATCTATACTGCCGACTGCCGAAGTTTCCAGAGTGGCCAGTGAGTATGTGAAAGTCGCTTTATCAGGAGATGGTAGTGATGAGTTGTTTTGTGGTTACCAAAGGTATAAGGGGAGGGCACTATTAAATACCTACCTCCGGGTACCTGAACCAGCGCGAAAATTAGTCCGTGCATGGGTCAGTAATCTGCCAGAATCGGACGTACATCACAGTCGTAGCATACTGAAGAAATTGCATCTTTTTATGGATATAATAGATCGGCGTGAGGCAGAAAATCCTTATGTCGCCCCCGTGTTTTTCTCCAATTCTGTATTCAGGGAAATTTTTCCTCACCTAGAGAGGATGGGCCATAAGTTTATCGCACCATGGACTAACGATATTTCTTTACCTGACATCAAAGAGATGATGCTCGCGGATTCGTTTGTATATCTGCCCCAAGATATTCATACCAAAGTTGATCGAGCATCAATGGCTCACTCACTGGAAACAAGGGCGCCTTTTATGGATACCCAAGTTGTAGAACTAGCACTTTCGTTGCCTCTGGAGTGGGGGTTTTCTTGGAGGCAGAATAAGAAAATATTGGCTGACACCTTTGGTGAGTTACTACCTCGTGAAGTATGGAGAAGGCGAAAACAGGGATTCGCTGTGCCTATCGCAACATGGTTTCGGGGGCGGCTGGGTGATGAGCTTGAGGGCTTGATCAAGCATAACTCTGGAACAATGCCTTTTGAGGGAGATAAGATACTCCACCTCCTAAATCGTCACCGTAAACGGAACAAGGACTTTAGTTCTCGTCTCTGGCTTATATATGTGTACCTGGTGTGGCAAAACGAATGTACTCTATTAGCCAGATGATTTTTAATCGCTATACTAATTTTGAAGCTTTATAAGTGGCATAACTATTGATAAACAGCTGATAATGAAGCAAAGAAATAGATATGACCGTACAGCTCATTAACCAAACGCCAGCTTTGCTACCCTTCTTTCTATAACTCAACAAGTATTTTTTTGCCCAATCACGTACAGCATAGACTTTTCTAAACCACCAACCCGTCGTTCCATCATAAGTTTTTGCAAACAACATAAGAGATTCTTCGCTTCCACTGCCTCTCATGGTTCTTTTTGCGTGCATTTTTTGGATAACTCTCGTTAGAGCCATTGTTTTTTGAGGATTAGCGAGCGTTAATCCTTCAGCAATGAACCTGTATTTGATTAAAAAATCTGGCAAGTTATCAATAATAACACCCGACTCAAAAGCCCTGAACAAGAAATCATAATCCTCGATAGGCAAGAGACGATAACCTCCGGTCAAGTCATAAACGCTTTTTCGAACAAAGTAAGTCGGGTGCATAACAGGGCAGGCATACTTAATATATTGCTGAACTCGATCAAAACCAATAGGCTTCAAAGCCTCGCCCGTATTTATTCCCCGTTTATCAATTGTGATAGCTTGACCACCAAGTATTCCAACGTGTGGATTTGCTTCCATAAAATTGTATTGAAGTTCGAGCCTATTAGCGAGGGCGATGTCATCAGCATCCATACGAGCTATATACTTGGCTTTAGCTACTGATATAGCTTCATTAAGCGACTCGGATAACCCTTTATTTTCTCTTTCGATCAGCACTATACGTGTGTCAGAAATAGTTTTGAGGGTCTGTGTTGTGTTATCTGTGGAGCCGTCATTAATGATGATAAATTCAAAATTATCTAATGTTTGGTTTAAAATACTAACGATCGCGTCCCGTAAAAACTCGTCTCCGTTATAGACAGACAAAATTACGCTCACCAAAGGGGGGTCGAGATGTACCATTATTTAACCTAAAGGGTTGTTGTGTGTAATTTAAAATGACCTCCTATTATGAGACCAAATTAACTATGCCACTTCAGTCATTTATTTAAACTACTAAGAGATATTGAATATCGGGTTAGAATCTTTCATTTTTTTATGATTTTATTAAATCGCGCAATATAATATCTCAGTCTTGTTTTGAAAATTTCCAATTTGAATAATAGCTCCTGGGCTGAAAATAAATCAAAAAAACTGGATAAGGAGAACCTTTCACGCGGTGTTTTTTTTCTACTTAGCAATAGATTAATTTTCTTAACATCAATTAGGTCTTTTACTTCTGAACGCTTTCTCTTCATATTATAAATAATGTTTAAAGAAACGAATTTAACACCATCTAAATAAAAATAATTTGATGGGTCAGATATAATGTCGGCTATCTCTATATCATAATACTTAGCTTCTTCGTTATGGCTGTGAATATACTCCCCGCCATTTAACGTTTGACAGTTTGAATGGTGCAGATAGTCCAAGTCTCGAGAATCGCGAATGCCAAATGCTGACAAAACAGAGCTGCCATCAATACAATAATTTTCAATATCGTGCTTATCATTTTCAAACAATGATTTGTATTGTTTCAAAAATGCATAGAAATTTGGGAAATATTTATTTTTTGCATTATTCAAAAAGTATACGCTATTGTCATTCAATAAGACTTGAGCTAACTGGATACTTTCATCTTGGATATCTGTGATATGAATAGAGTGTTTGCCGATGTTAAACAGCTCTCTTATTTCTTCTTTTGCCCTAACCATGTTCTCCACAGAGCTATTAATAACAAAAACCCTTGCTACTCCCCCCCCCCGAAAACAACTTGAAGCTTTACTATTTGCACCTGAAAAACCAGTTTTCCAACTTCCAAGCCACTCTTCACCTGCATAAATTTGCCGCATAAGAAGGCGTGCACCAAATTTATTAATGCGTACCTCTTTACGATAAAAAATTTCCCCCCAACGGGAAAATATATCTTCAATATTTTGGTCCTTACCCGATGCCGATGGATACACTATAGCAACAAAAGAATTAGGCACTAACTTGCAGTATTCTATCGCGACAGGGTCGATATATTTTCTTTTTAGCCCTCTATTTAAAAAGAACTTGTAGTTATAAACGTACTCCTTATTTTTCGATGCACATACTTTGACTTTTGTATTAAAGTAAAGGCTAGCCGCAATGCGATGCGCCCCATCTAAAGGAATTCCCATTTGTCCAAGAGAAATCGGTTCAGCTTCATCAAGATAGCCGTTGACTTTTATCGATTCGATTGTTTCTTTAAAAGAAGATATGAAGGCTTCTTTTCCAAGTTTGTCTGCACCATCGTTTTCGACAAAACCATTAAAAACTTTTATGTGCTCGTTATATAGTTTTTCGAACCAATTGCTATCCTCTTGTTTCATGAAGTGTTTGACATACATATATTTGATAACTATATCAATTCGACTCGTTAATGGCAGGCACAGTGGATGCACGCATTGACTCGATTCAATTTTTTCATCTAAATTGCCACCCAAATGGTGACTAGCATTATTCGATTCAGTCATCATGCTCGCTTCTCAAAATATCACTCTCCTGTACCTGGTTAATCGTACCGACAGAATAGCTATTCGTTTTTACACATCAATTTTTAGCGCCATCAATACAGTGTTCAACGATCGTTTTTGCAAAATTTTCTGAACTAAATTGCTGCGCTTGTTCAGACCTCAAATACACTTCGATATTATTCAAGTATTCTCTGTATTGGTGATCAGACATCGATTTTAGATAATCATATAATTCCTCATTGGAATGAAATTTTCGTCGGTCAATAAAACAGTTTTCAGGGACATATTCTGTAATATTATTTGCACCCCAATAGATCGGTACGCACCCAGCAATGAAAACATCGAATATTTTTTCGGTTATATATCCTGGTTCGTCTTTTACGTTTTCATAAGCTATCGAAAATTTATAATTCTTCATTGTTTCAGACTTGCTATCTACCGTCCCCATATAAGTAGAAAACTTCTCGGCAAACAGGAAGTACATGAAACGTCTCAAGAAAGGGATTTTATTCAATGCCCTCATTAGTTTCTTATCTAAAAGCCTGAACTCATTCCAGCCAATACCATATAAATGAAAGTCCTCGGGATGATTTTTCTCAAACCACCTTATAAGCTGTTTTCGTTCGCTGTATAACTCTTTTCTGTAACTTGAATTTTTGTGGCTCACGATCAAACAACAAAGGTATTCTCTATTTATGTTTTTATATATTTCGTTTGGAAGCCTGAAGGAATAATTTAATTTTATATATTTTTTATTATCTATAAAAGTATCATTCCACGTGAATATCTTGTTAAAGTTTTGGTGCTTATTTTTATCAAAATTGTCTGCTCTAATGATCGAACTCTCGATCGCTAATAAATAGGATTTTTGAACTTCATTTTTTTGAGGAAGTACTTTTGGCATGTCAAAATACAAAACAATATTGGAATCTTCTGGCTTGTTAACATCATCAGAGGCTAGTTCAAATCCCTTTTTTTTGAAGTAATCATAAAGCCTGTGGTACTTATCAAAACTGCCGACCAACAATTTTGTTTGGTTTTTATTGAAAATTAGGTTGCCATGAAATGATTTGCCGGCTACAAAAGAAACTTGTTTCATCTAAAATCTTTTAATTGAATGTTTAACTAATCAAACATAATTATATGAAATGCATACAACACTACATATTGTTATGTATTTATGCGGACTCACTCGTTTATGGATACTAAAAAATCTTTAGATACATAAATGTCATCTAAGCCAACAGTTCTACCCCATAATAAATAATTATTATCAAACATTAATGTTCGAATTTTTTCATCACCATATAAAACACATGAAGGAGGGTTGTTCTCAATTGTCAGTACATCGATTTTAATTTTTTTAAAATCGATGCCTTTTAATACATTTAGTTCATGCCCCTCAACATCTAATGACAAATAATCAATATGAGTAATATTTTCTTCCATTATAATGTTCTTAAATATTTTTGTCTGAACTTTTATTTCATAAGTTTGAAAACGAGATTCAACTTCGCCTGTTTCTTTCACAAATGAAAGCATATCTTCCCAGCCAGTTTCATCTTTAACAACTGTAAATATCACTTCTCCTTCATTGTCTGATAGAGCAAATGGGAATAATTTTGCTTTCCTAAGTTCAGACCATAATTTTGTCATATGCGGTAATGGTTCAAAGGCTATACCGTGCCATCCCAATTCCTCAAAATACCTAGTATTATTAAGTTTTAAGGGGTGATTCCCACCTATGTCGCAAAAGAAACCCGTTTTCTTATTTTTAAAAAAATTTTCGTAAACAATATAATCTTGGTTATCTTGAGAGTATAGTTTTTTGTTTTCTTTGGGCTCGGTGTGAAAAATTTTGGTTTCTGGATAATTTTTGGCAAATTTTTTCAAAATAAAATTTCTTTTTATCTTAACTAATGATGCGTAAAGATCAGGCATCAGATTCCTTGCAATATTTGTTATATGGGTATTCATCTTATACCTGACTTATGTATTTTAAACGGTAAAAAGCATTGAACTTTTAGGTAGAAAAATTTATGTAAATCTTTGTCAAAAAGATCGTAAACATAATAAATAACGAATAGAGTGATAATCGTTGATATCGCGGCACCAAAAGCCCCGTACAAGCTTATTAGCAAAAAATTAAGTAGGATATTAACGCCCATTCCTAACAAGCTTCGATATAAATATTTTCTTTCATAATTCTCTACATATAAAACTTTTGTGGTTATGGTTCCTATGGCATTAAATATAACCGCAAAACTGAGTACGCGTAATATAGAAGAAGCTTGGGTGAATTGATCGCCATAAAGTATGGAGACAATCATATCGCTAAAAATGAAAATCCCAAGGGCTATGGGTATGGTACTCCACACTAAATGTTTATATATTTTTTCTAGAAGTTTAAAATACTCCTCTTCATTTTGTTGCTTTACTTCTACTATTTTTGGAAAAATAGATTGTGTGATTAGCAGTGGTATGAAGTAAAAAAGTTCGCTAACTTTAACTGCCGCCATATAATTTCCAGCAGACTCATTATCTACTAAATGCTTAATCATAATCAGATCTATTTTTGTATACAGGAATACAGCCATGGCAACCATTAACAATGGCCAGCCGGTTTTAATAAAGTAAATGGCCATTTTGCCATCATACTTTAATGAACCAACAGATTTTTTTTGATGATAAAAAATATATGCATACCCTACAAATACCAAAAAACTGTCAAATACTAAAACATAAGCAAAATAGACAAGTTCAGCACCAAGATATATAAGTCCAATCTTTGTCAGCGAAGATATAATGGTGACAACCATATTAGAAATTGAAGTTAATTTTGATAAGATATTTGCTTGAAAATACGTTTCTATTCCGAGATTCAAACTTTGAAACAATAAACTAAAAACAATTATATTAGTTAAAATTACAGATTCCGTATCTTGTGCATTTAAGTTAATTATAAATACAACGAAAATTGAAATTACGGAGACAAATAACTTTAAGGCGAATGCAGTTCCTAAAATGACATCACTTTTATTTTTGTTTTTAGTAAGTTCTCTTACCAAAATTACTTCCAAACCTAGTGTCGAAAATGCTACAAAAATACCAACTAAACTTTGGGAATAAGATAAAATCCCGTAATTTTCGGGTCCTAAATATCTTGTAAGCAAAATAATAACTAAGAAATTAACCCCCATCTTGGTTATTCTTTCGCTAAAAAGCCATAATGTATTTTTTAGATAACGACCAAATTCGTTATTTGTTTGCATGCAAATTACACCTACCTATTTATATCAAGACAGACTTTTAAAAAGTCTTTTAACGCCTACCCTTTATTCGACAGAAATGCTGTAGAATAAGCTCTACCTTGATTTTTCATTCCTGCAGTCAATGCTACTTTGTTCATTTAAAAAACTCAGCTGTCATTGTAATTTATCAGAGTCTATTCCCATCTGTTTCAAAAATTTGACGTTATTACGTTCAACTACTTTTCTTTGTAGTTTGAGAGGAAGCAGTTTTTTAAAAATCAACAATGGTAACCAAATAAGTGCCAATTTCACATTGCCAAGAGTTAAGCCAGAAATGCTGATAGACTTTTTTACGCAGTAGAGGTATCCATTTAACTGACCAAAGGCTAATTGGGAAATGGCGGCTCTCTTGTATATCAGTGTTTCATCGTTTTTATACAGCTCTTCGATTTTTGTGACTATTTCGGCTTGACCATTTTCATCATATAAAGTATCAGACCCAAATAGTTTTCTCTGCCAATAAGTCAATAAAGCAATTTGCGTGCAATGGTATTTTAGTGGGTTGAGATCTAGGCTTTTGGTAAAAGAACCATGTACTGCCCTATATGTGTATAGATGTTGGGGTAGATTAATGAATTTCTCTCTCTGTAACATTTGATAATACCAGTCTAGATGTTCGGCACCGATTCGATCAAAAAACTCACGATAACCTCCATAGCGGTCTAATAGCTCTCTTTTGAGCATGACTGATGCGCCGCACAATACCACTGTATCGCCTCGTTCCAGTTGCTCTACTACTTTGTGCAAGGTTAATGGGAAATTAGAGTAGGTTTTTGTTTGGCTATTTTTATAATGAATGCATTGAGTACCACAAAACTTTAGGTCGATATCGTTTTCAAATGCCTTTACCTGACTCTCAAAACGTGTTCTATCTGACCAATCATCAGCATCTTGGAACGCGATCAGATCGCCAGTCGATTGAGTAAACAGAAAATTTACCGATTTCAAATACCCTTGATTGATCTCGTGTTTAAATAGTTTAATTCTTGGGTCAGTATAGCACTTAGTAATGTTACTTGAATTATCTCCTGATGCATCGTCTAAAATCAGTAACTCAAAATATTCATATGTCTGATTCAGAACGCTATCGATTGCTCGCTCTAGATATTTTTCTGCATTGAAGGCGGGCATAATAACCGAAATGAGAGGCCGATCTTTCAAGCTCATGAGGCTCCAAGAATTTGTATGATTTTTCTACGTAGTTCTAAGAATAAATTTAAGCATTCAAGTGGAAAATACCCTGCTGTTTAGAAAATTTATACTTGATTGCATATTCTAGTATTATGAGATTAACTCGCGAATAATAAGTAATATCGTTAACCACCCGACAAATCAATAATATAACAGTCTTGGTGGTAAGAACCAATAAGAATGGACCGTCACACATTGAAATTGTTTGAAGTTGTCCTGGTACACGTAAAGGAGCTCAAAAAATATCTATCGACTTTGTTTGCTCGAAAGGGTTAAATTCTGGTGGGAGCTTCAGGGAGGGCTTTGTTGGGATAATGTTCCGATGGAGTTTTCTCCAGTTAGCCAAAGGCTGAGCTTCTACGATAAGAGTTACCGTAACGTTCATGAAGTAAAAATAAATATTTGAATACAGCCACATATTTTTAATTGCAACAAAACATCCCGCGAACGACAGCTTATGTTCAGTGTATTCGAAGAATTGTAGGCCTAATTTGCTGTTCAGATAGTTAGCTGCTTTTTTGTCGAACGGTCAGGCCCGTTAATGAGGAAAACAAAGTGAAATCAATAATATTAAAACTACTCAATAAATTTGGTTATGAAATATCCAAATCATACTCGTCTGATGGTTCTTATGATCCATTTTGCGATATTGAATTAGGGTCAAAGAAGATAGTCGACTTAGAGGCACTTGCGAACATTTCAGTATCTATACCTGGTATGGTTTCTCCAAAGTCGGGACAGTTTCTTTACACTATGTGTTATATGCAACAATTGAAAGGAGATGTAGTAGAAATTGGGTCATGGCAGGGTCGTTCGACGAGTTTTTTGGCGAGGGCGGTGAGCAATTCGAAAAATGGTAACTTCTATGCGATTGATCATTTTAAAGGCAATATAGGCAAGGAAAAACTTTATGCCGTTGGCAAGAACGATCTAAGTGACCTAGAAAGTAATTTTTTATCAAATATGGAACGTGTTGGATTGAGTGATTCGGTAAAATTATTGAATATGCCAAACGAACAGGCAGAGCGAGTGATTAAGGATATCAATATTCGATTCCTGTTTATTGACGGTGATCACTCCAATCAAGGTGTAAAAAAAGATATTGAGCTATTTTTTCCAAAACTTAGGCCGGGCTCTATTGTTGTTTTTGATGATTTTTCAAATTATTTTCAAGGCTTGATTGAGGTGGTAAATTTGCTCTTAAGAGAGCAGGAGTTTTCAAGAGTAATGTCATATAGCAATACTCTTGTGCTCGTGGTGTAGGAGCATGGAACGGAGTTGAAGGCTAGATGTGTAAGTATTATTCAGAGCCTGCTCGTGACGAGTAAATTGCATGATATCAACCTTAGTGGATGTGCTTCAACGTATGGCAGCACACCCCGCCAAACAAATTCACGTGTTTAAGTCGAGGCTTTGGAAGGAAAGGTTTGCAAGTTCCTCTGGCATCAGACTTGAATGGGTAAGGTCAATAGATTTCTAGAATGATTGTTTGCGAACTTAGTCACCTTGTTTGACAGCCCTACAGATATACAAAAAGTGAACTATACGACTAATACGATTGAGTCGTTGAATAGCGTTATTCGAAAACCAGTAAGTACCCGAAAGTTATTTATTTAGCTGTTGAATCTTTCTTTAAAAAATGGGTCATGCCAATAAGAAATTGGAAACCAGTATTAATTAGATTTATGGTTGAATATGGGGAGCTGAAGGGTTGCCATATTTAAATAGGCCGTTACATAGTTGGTTTTACACCCTCCTTTTTATAGGGGGTGAGGTTACTCGGGTTCCTATCATCACTGCTTCTTAAGGAATATTAATGGGCGTATTAAGATTAATCCTTGCTATCACTGTTGTGATCGCACACTCAAAGTCTATATTTGGGATTAGATTAACGGGTGGTATAGTCGCTGTTGAAGCTTTTTTTATAATATCAGGCTTTTACATGACCATGATTTTAGATAAGAAATATATTGGAAAAGGAAGCTATACCTTATTTTTGTCCAATAGGTTTTTGCGCCTTTATCCTATGTACTGGATTGTATTATTACTTACTATTTGCGTTTCAATTATTTCATATGCTATGTACGATGACTGGCTAAAACTATCACCATATATACAACATTTTAATGCAATTAAACTTGAGACACTAATTTTTCAAATAATTACCAATATAGCCTTATTTGGACAAGATGTAGTTTTGTTTCTTGGCATCGATCTAGAGTCTGGTGGTATGTATTTTACTCAAGACTTTAGAGCAACTTACCCAAGGTTCCATCACTTCTTATTAGTGCCGCAAGCTTGGAGCCTAGGAATTGAAGTCATGTTTTATTTAATTGCGCCTTATATTGTTAGAAGAAGTAATTTTTTTATAATCGCAATAATTTCCTTCAGCATATTAATTAAAACCTATACTTGTATCGTTCTTGAGTTGAACCATGATCCTTGGACATACAGGTTTTTTCTATCTGAGCTTTCTTTATTCTTATTTGGTACTGTTTCATACCGACTTTATAGCGTTTATAAAATACACCAGTCTAAAATTTTTGGTTGGAAACTAACAAACTTTGTAGTAAGTGGGTTATTTTTAATTATTATATTTTATCAGTACATACAAAAAGTATGGGGAGTGGAGGGTGTTAATTGGTTCTTTTACTTTTATTGTTGCTTATCTATCCCATTCTTATTTGATTTATCAAAGTCATCAAAACTAGATTCTAGGATTGGTGAATTGTCATACCCTGTGTATATTTCACACATTCTTATTATTATTTGCATTGCACCTTTGTTGTCACTGTTAGGTTGGGAAGAGTACAAAGGAGTGTGGTCAATTGTATTCACAATATTGGTTTCTTATGTATTGGTTAGAATGATTTCAGATCCGATAGAAAAAATCCGACAAGCAAGAGTAAAAGTTGAAAAATAAGCATAACAGCAAATAATAAACAGCGAATAAAGGTAGACACTCTTAAAGAGAAATTATAGCGCTAGCGTTAATTTCAGTTTGTAAATTGCATGCCTAGAGGGTTTCATGTGCGATTTTAAAAATCAGCTTTAAAAACAATCAAATCTAAGTCGAATAGCTGTTTTTCAGTCGAAGTGAGTTACCAAAGTTTTTCTTTGGGTGGTGTTTTAAATTGTTGATGAGGGGAGTCTATTAAGCAGCTGTTGATTTCGCCTGACTCTGGGGCGTAAAAATGTACATTGATATTGACTTTCAAGCTTTGTAGTGTGCTCTAACCATGTTTTAGTTCCAGGTTAAGCTGAGTTAAAATAGGCGGGAGTAAACTTGATACTGCGTCTCGCTGTTTGGATGTAAAAAACAGCCTGTATAAACAACCAGCTCTAAGCGGTCGCTTAAACTAAATAGAATGCTGCGTTGCGGTTTGTTGGTAAGATTTCCTTCAAATTGAGTTAAGGGTTTGAGTTTAAAGTCACAGTTTGAGTCAAACGCTTGTAGGCATTGTTGATCAATTCGTTGTTTGATAGCTTTTTAAATCAAATCGGGGAGCTAGTTGTTCTTTAATGCTGGTATACGCATCTTGTCGGTAGTTTCAAGTATTACTTGAATTCGTGATTTAAAATTGGTAAATAGCGCTATTGATCCCAAAGCACCAAAAAAATACCTGCTTAACCAATAGGGGAAGCTGAGTTCTTTCCAAATCGCTGTAAAATCAATATATTACACATTGCTTTCACTTTTAAGTTTAAGATTCAGGTATTCGTTTTGACTTTACTACTACTTTTATTGGAAAGTTGAGTAGACCTGAAAAAATGGAGCGTCTATCTATAAGGCTAAGGGGACAGTTATGTTTGTTATAGTTGTGTTGAAAATAGGCAGTGTGTTTTGATTGTGAGGAGCACAAAAAAAGGCGCTACATCCATGCAGCGCCTCCGGTATTCGGTGCTTCCTTTACCATTCCCTAGGTGACCGACCGTCCTTGTTTACATCCTTGTCCATATCCGTATGTTGCTATGTCGTCCTGACAAAGTGAATATTACGCAAATGGGTAGCTTGGGTATGTAGGCTTTTATTGAAAAGAATGTAAGAGATCTCTTACATCGTTTTTTTACTTTAAAGAGAAAATTGAAATTTGAACGCCAGAATCAAATTGGCGTCCAAAAAATATTTACTGTATCGCAATTAAATGCGCATTCTTTTTGATTGTCGCGTCACCAATTCCTGAAACGGCGCTTAGTTCTTGAATGTCATGAAAGGGGCCGTATGTGGTGCGGTATTCAACAATCGCAATTGCTTTTTTGATACCTACGCCTTTAAGCGTTTTTGAAAGCTTTGTTGCATCGGCCTCATTAATGTTTATTTTTCCCGCTTCGACCGAAATAGCTTTTTCTTGGCTGACAGCTTCATCTGCAAAGCTTAAGGCCGGGTTGAAGCTTAAAAATAGTAGTAGGGCGATTTTGATAAGAGCTTTAGGGTTAATGAATGAATTTAGATGTTTAATGAGTGTTTGCTTTTTCATTATAGGCTTTCCTTGCGTTGAATGAGATTAATGCACTGGGCAAAAAAGCTAATAAAGCTGCTGAGAGTATAAAGTTGTATCTCAATATTTAGTTTGTTTTGCATCCATGCACTTATAATCTTACGAGAGTTTAGATCGTTTTGGAATACTTGTTGGGTGACAGTTAGAAAATTTAATACATGCGCTGTAAATGGGGGGTTATTTATTCACAAAAAACAAGAAATATTGTTTGATAGCTTTGAAATGCTGGTAATCAGTAATTACTTGTCTAAAATAGCATCACTGCACTGAATATAAAAAATACGCCTAAAAAAGAGATAAGGATAAATCGGACGTGCTAAAGAAATTGTTGTATTTACCTCGCTATCAAAAGCGCCTTGTTTCAATATTAACTGATTCCATTTGTTTACCCATTGCCCTTTGGTTAGCCTTAAGTCTACGTTTAGATACTTTTTATACCACAGGTGAATTGTCAATTTTAATGGTTGTTGTAGTGACTGTTTTTTCCAGTGTGTTCGTATTTGCACGTTTAGGTCTCTATAGAGCAGTTATCCGGTATATGAGCAACCATGCAATGGTTGCTATCGTCTCTGGGGTGTCTATTTCTGCATTGGTTCTTTCTGCCGTTGGTTTTGCTCTCCAAGCTCCGATTCCTCGCTCAGTACCTGTAATTTATTGGTGTTTGGCAATGATTTTTGTAGGTGGCTCTAGAATGCTTGTACGCTCTCTAGTTCATCACGATATTATGAAAGAAAAAGAACGGGTTATTATTTATGGTGCAGGTAAATCTGGTTTACAGTTAAGTTCAATTTTATTTCATGCCAAGCAACTGCAACCTATCGCTTTCATTGATGATGATGCCAC
>Ga0209184_1000645_pt1 | contig 32638 bp, 29 predicted proteins | sample EN8Hudsemesocosm_2_FD_184627 | JGI IMG/M metagenome (GOLD analysis project Ga0209184, IMG submission 184627) | Methane-oxidizing microbial communities from mesocosms in the Hudson Canyon - EN8C Hudson Canyon (SPAdes) (version 2) | ecosystem: Environmental > Aquatic > Marine > Cold seeps | place... | reverse complement strand
TCTTTCTTATTGGCATCTATCCAAGCATCAGGCACATGCGGTTGTACTTCTTTTTTAAAGTAGGCTTGGTTAATATCATTAACACTTTGTCTAGGGTCTAGCGCGACGTTTTCATTATCGCGCAAATCACCATCTGCTTTGTATTCTATGGTTTGACTATTGACTTCAAATAATCCAAATAAGGAATTGGCTGGGGTTTTATGAATTTTCTTAATAACTTTTTCCGCATCTGGATTTTTCCAGCTGACAGCGGCGGTAATTTGTTTTTTCTCTTTGGTATCGAGTTTTATCCCTGTTGCTTTTAGCGCGGCTTCATAGCCATTCATATCATCATGCTGTGCAGTACCGATACTTTGTTGCAGTTGTTTAGCTTTTAACAGGGTTTGTTTTTGTGTTGCCCAGGTTTTATTGTCCAACAGGTCTTTTATCTGTTTTTCTTTGAGTTCGCTAAAGTGAAGTTTGATATGTTTGCGTAGGGTTTCTTCATGTTCGCTTAATACGCCATAGTTTTCGCAGTCTTCATTATCAGACCAGTTCGCGCCATATTCAGCATACGCCCATTTCATCACGGCATTTAACGGCTTAGGTGCAAAGCGCAGTTCTGCTATGCGCTCACCACTAAATTGATAAGATTCTCGGAGTGGGCGTTCTATGGTGATGCGGCGATAGCCAAATTCGTGGCTGTTAAATATTTTGCTGGAAAAAGTTTTCGGCGCTTCGGTTTTTGGGTTGGCTGATTGACGACCGCGATTGCTTTTTTGTTCAGTGGGTTTATCTAGCACTTGGGGATCGACTACTTCAAATGCGCCAAAACTACGGGTAATGGTAGCAATGTCGCTTTCATCCATGACATTACGTTTTGAGCCTAAGGATTTACGCATTTTACCGCAAAGATTGACGCCATTAATCAGTTGCACTTTGCCTTTTCGTTGTTCGGCTTTTTTATTAGATAACACCCAGACATAAGTGGCGATACCGGTGTTGTAGAACATATCCGTCGGCAAGGCGACAATGGCTTCTAATAAATCCGCTTCGAGTATGTAACGACGAATTTCAGATTCACCCGAGCCAGCGCCACCAGTAAATAAAGGCGATCCGTTAAGGATAATACCAATACGCGCGCCGCCTTGATCTGCGTCTCTGAATTTACTAATCAGATGCAATAGAAATAATAAAGAGCCGTCTGATACTCGGGGTAGGCCGGGGCCAAATCGACCCTCAAAACCTTTTAAGCTGTTTTCATCCTTAATCGCTTGCTCGATCTTTTTCCAGTCCACACCAAACGGAGGATTGGAGAGCATATAATCAAATTTATCGGCGTAAAGTTGATCATTTGATAAGGTGTTACCCAGTTTAATATTGCCAACTTCTTGGCCTTTTATCAGCATATCGGCTTTACAGATCGCATAACTTTCTGGATTTAGCTCTTGCCCATAGCCGACCATTCTTGCTTCAGGGTTTAGCTCATGTACATATTCCATGCCTGCGGATAAAAACCCGCCTGTACCCGCTGTAGGATCATAAATAGTACGAATAATCCCTTCTTTCGTTAAGGCATCGTCGTCTTCCATAAAGACTAGAGATGTCGTAAGTCGAATAATGTCGCGCGGCGTGAAGTGCTCGCCAGCTGTCTCATTAGAGCCTTCTGCAAAGCGACGAATGAGCTCTTCAAACACTAAGCCCATTTCATGATTAGAAATCGCTTGAGGGCTTAAATCAGTTTGTCTGACTTTTTGGACGATTTTATAGAGCAAGTCTGCATCATTAAGCTGGCCGATAAATTCTGCAAAGTTAAAGTATTCAAATATCTCTCTGGCATCTTTTGAAAAACCTTGGATATAAGACTCTAAGTTATCTTTAATACCTGCTTCACCTAGCTTAGATAAATCCATTTTGGAAATATTGAAAAAGGATAAGTTATTAGTGGCGCGTAATAACATCTTCTCCTGAGCGTCTTCAGGCAGGTTCATTGCCTGTATTTTATCGTGCTGGGCTAAAACAGCTTCTTTGCTTTCTTCTAACACACCTTCAAGGCGGCGTAATAATGTAAACGGTAGGATGACTCTGCCGTATTGGCTTTGTTTGAAATCGCCACGCAGTAGGTCAGCTAAGGACCAGATAAAAGCGGCTTGGTTGTTGGGTGTTTGTTGCATAGTCTATTTAGGAAGATTTAGAGTCACTTATATTTATATTGTAACTGTTTAAATAGGCGATTTTTATTAATTCACTTGAGTAAAGTAGCAATTAAGCGTTAAATTATTAGAAATAAAATATTTGACCCTATCGTTGACTGCAACGGCATGGCTCTAATTGATGTACGTGCGACACTGTCGTATAAATTAAGACTGGTTAAGTAGTCCATTTTTCCCAAGCAGGAAATATAATCATTAATAAAAAAATAAAGGAGTTGTCCTATGCCTACAATTAGTACATTTTAAGGAAAGTTACCGAGGCGGGCATTAAACTTGGTACTTGATTGGGCAGAAATTCACCAAAGCGAATTACTTAATGACTGGGAGTTATGCGAACAGCATAAGCAACCTGTAAAAATTAATCCTTTGAGGTAAACATAATGTATTTTGATGTAATTGAAGTCCATATAACGCGATATCTTGAATTCACCGTTACTTTCGCTGATGGACTAACGGGGACAGTAACTTTGCTCCCTAGCCATTTATACGGCGTTTTTACTGCCTTAAAAGACCCTAGTTTTTTCAATCAGTTAAGTGTCTCAGATGGTTTTGTTAGCTGGCCGAATGATATTGACCTTGCCCCTGATGCTATGTATCAAGCGATTAATCGTGATGGTAAATGGGTTTTACAATGATAGCGGAAGCTCTTGTTCCTCCTCAGTTACTTAACGATTTAAGATAGCTACTCAAACTTACGCAATATGCGTAGTTTTTATCTGGTTTTTTCAAAATATGACGCAGTGCGTCACAAATTGAGCTGGACACATTATCGCTCCCTGATTCGCATAAAAAACGACCTAGCCAGACAAACGTGGGTAAGATGGGCAAAGGTCTTTTTCGTGCCCATCTTTATATCGTACAGCTATCCATCTAGCTAGAGTCGCTTGATGTGCATGCTATCGCTTTGCCCATTCTATCTGTATTCAACACATGCTTAACAAATTCTTGGTAGTTGTGTACCACTTAATAATTCCAGTATGCGTGTTGTGCCAATTTTATTTTTCATACTCACCAACCCGCGTTCAGCCGCTTCAACCTGTCCAATAATTGCCGCGTTTTCACCTAAAGGATGTGAGTGCATAATAGCTAAGGCTTGATCTGCTTGTTCGGCGGGTAAAATAGTGATAAATCGCCCTTCATTTGCGACATAACAGGGATCTAAGCCTAATAATTCACACACACTGCGCACTGTTTTGGGTATGTTTATATCCGCTTCTTGTAGCAGTATGTGTTTATTGGCTGAAGCACTTATTTCTATTAGCGCGGTTGCTAAGCCGCCACGTGTTAAATCACGCATACCGTGTAGTTCTAATCCTGCGTCTACTAGCATTTCAACCAAGCCTGATACATCAGCGCAATCGCTTTCTAAAGGCTCTTCTAAATGAAAGCCTTCACGCTCCGCCATAATGGCAATGCCATGTCTGCCGATGTCGCCATTAATCAAAATCACATCACCTGCTTTAATATTGCTAGGTGAAATATCTAAATCCGTTTTTAAAACACCGATACCACTGGTATTAATATAAATACCATCACCCTTGCCTTTTTCTACAACTTTGGTGTCACCGGTAACGATTTCAACGCCCGCCACTTTCGCTTGTTGCGCCATTGAATGCACGATTTTTTGTAAGGACTCGATGGCAAAGCCTTCTTCAAGTATAAAGCCACAACTTAAATACAAGGGTTTCGCACCACTCATGGCCAAATCGTTTAACGTGCCACAAACCGCCATTTTTCCTATATCACCGCCAGAAAAAAATAAGGGATTGACCACATAAGAATCGGTGGTAAACGCCAAGCGACCTTGTGGCGCTTGCAGTACAGCGCTGTCATTTTTATCCTTTAAGTTAGAGTCACCAAACGCACGCAACATAATATTATCAATCAGCTGTTGCATCAAACGTCCACCACCGCCATGTGCCATGACTATTTTTTCATATTGCCCAATAGGCAGTGGGCAAGTTATTTCTAAGTCGTTTTCATTACTCATCTCTATTCTTCACTCAGGCTTTGTTGACGGCGATACGCATAATAAGCGGCACACGCGCCTTCTGAAGATACCATAGTTGCGCCTAATGGATTTTCTGGTGTGCAACGTTTACCAAATTCGGGACAATCAAAGGGTTTTAGTATGCCTTGCAATACTTCACCACTTTTACACGCTTTAGGCTCTTGGGTGTTGATATGCGCTACTTGATAGTACTGTGCGGCATCAAACTCGGCATAATCCAAATTTAACTGAAAGCCACTGTTTTCAATTTCGCCTAAACCACGCCATGCAAAGGTAGTCACTTCAAACACTCGCGCTATCATCGCTTGCGCGGTAACATTTCCCGCCTGCGTTACTGCACGACCGTATTGATTTTCTACCACCGCACGATTTTCTTCTAATTGCTGCACGCAGTGTAAAATTCCCTGCAAAATATCCACCGGTTCAAAGCCTGTTACCACAATAGGCACCTGGTATTTTTCGGCAATCGGTAAATACTCGTGATAGCCCATCACTACACAAACATTTCCTGCCGCTAAAAAACCTTGCACTCTGTTTTCTGGCGAGGCCAATATCGCTTGCATTGCGGGTGGTACACGTACATGTGACACCAGTAATTTAAAATTACTTAAGCCACGTGCTTTCGCCTGATAAGCAGCCATGGCAGTAGTCGGGATTGTGGTTTCAAAGCCTACGGCAAAAAACACCACTTGTTTATCTAGGTTCTGCTCAGCCAATATGACTGCGTCTAAAGGTGAATAAACCGCTCTGACATCTCCGCCTTCTGCTTTCACGGTCATTAAATCTTTTGCAGAACCGGGCACACGTAACATATCGCCAAAAGTGCAAAAAATCATATTATCTAATTCTGCAATCGCTATCGCTTTATCTATCGCCGCTAAGGGTGTAACACACACGGGGCAACCCGGGCCATGCACTAAATTAATCTGCTCGGGTAAAAGCTGATCTATGCCATATTTCATAATGGCATGAGTCTGCCCACCACAAAGTTCCATTAGCGTCCACGGCTGTGTGCAGGTGTTTTTAATCGCTTGCGCTAATACCGCGACATGTTCATGGTCACGAAATTCATCGATATATTTCATGCCTGTTGTTCCAATGATTGTTTTAATTCATCAAAACTTGCCAAGGTCGCTTGCGCTTCTTCTTCGTCTAAAACACTAATAGCAAAACCCGCATGTACGATAACATAATCATTTTCTTTTACTTCGGGCACATAAGCTAAATTTACTTTAGTAATCAAACCAGAAAAACTAACGTCGCCCGTGCGCGTGTAGGGATCATCACCTGAAATTACCACTATTTTACCTGGGACCGCTAAACACATGTCTTAAACTCCTGTTGCTGAATAACTGCTAATAATTGCCCAAGAGCAAGCCCACCATCATTACAAGGCACTTTTTGTTGCCAAAAAACTTTAACATTAATCGCCGTTAAACGCTTAATAATCGCTTCTGTTAAGTAGCTATTTTGGAAACTGCCACCGCTTAAGACCACTGTTTTTAAACCCGAACCATGCACTCTATCAACGATGCTTTCTACCAAGGTATTATGAAACTTACAGGCGATGACTGATTTTTCTGTGCCTTCAGCTAAATCCTGCATAATATTTTCTAACAGTGGCTGCCAGTCTAAACGTATTACATCATTTTGCTCATGCCATAACAAAGGATAACTGTCGCTTAACTGACAACCATTAATACACTGCTCTAAACGTGATGCCGCTTGCCCTTCATAAGTCGATATTTGGCATAAATCTAATAAGCTGGCAACGCAATCAAATAATCGTCCTATACTCGAACAGCGCGGTGTATTTAACTGTTTTTTTAGCACCTGATTTAATAGCTTCTGTTCATGTTTACTGAAAGTCTGAATAGCAGCTAAATCTGTTTGCGCAAACAAACTATCCCCCATAAACTTCCATAATAGACCTAATGCCGTTCTACGCGGCTCTTTAATAGCAACGGATCCACCTGGTAAAGAAAATTCGCGCAGGCTCGCAATACGGGTGATTTTTTTATTTTCTAAGCTAAAAAATTCACCGCCCCATAAACTGCCATCCTCACCTAAACCTGCCCCATCCCATACCACCGCCAATAAAGGTTCTGTAACTCCATGTTCGGCCACGCATGATAATAAATGCGCATGATGATGTTGTACTGTGACACAAGGCGTTTGCGATAATTCATCGCCATACTGACTGCTGGCATAATCACTATGTTGATCTTGAATCAACAAATCAGTTTGATGCTGCACTAAAGTCGATAAATCAGTGATATTCTGCTTAAACCCCTGCACCGTAGCAAGGCTTTCAAGATCACCATTATGCTGACTGATAAGCGCATAACCCTCGCTCGCTAAGGCAAAGGTATTTTTCAAATGCCCACCTAAAGCCAGTAGTTTAGCTTTAAATTTAGGCAGTTTAATGACAATGGGAGCATAGCCTCGCGCAGCACGTATCAACATTTCCGAACCCTGCACGGCTTGTACAACAGAATCATCTATAGGACGTAAAATACTGCGATTATGTATTAAAAATACATCAGCAATCTGTCCTAACTGTTCGAGTGCTTGTTGGTTATCAATACAAATAGGTTCATTACTGATATTGCCACTGGTCGCCACAACAGGCGCAGAAAGATAAGATAGCAATAAATGATGTAAAGGTGAGCAAGCTAGCATGATACCGATACGTGCATTATTAGGCGCAATATTCTCGGCAAGCATAAAGCCAGCCCGCTTTTTATTAAGTAAGACAATCGGGGCGGCCACTGACTGTAGCATTTGCGCTTCTTGTGCGCTGGGTGTCGCAATGCTACGAACTTGTGGCATATCTTTGCACATTAACGCAAACGGCTTTTCAGGGCGATATTTTTTCTCTCTTAAGCGCGCCACACTGGTCTTGAAATTTGCATCGACTAACAATTGAAAACCACCGATACCTTTTATCGCAATAATAGCGCCTTGCTTAAGTGCCTCTGCCGCTTGTTTAATAGCCGCCACATCACTCTCAATAATTTGTCCCGACTTATTAGTTAACTGCACTGAAGGCCCGCAATCAGCACACGCTATGGTTTGCGCATGAAAACGTCGATCAGTAGGATCATCATATTCATGCTGACAATTTGCGCACATGGGAAAGTCTTGCATCGTCGTTCTAACGCGATCATAAGGCAAAGCATTGATAATGCTATACCGAGGCCCACACTGACTACAGCTGGTAAATGCATATTGATACCGTCGATTAGTGGGATCATCAATGTCTTTTTTACATTCTGCACACATCGCAATATCTGGCAAAATAAATAAACTCTTTCTACCTTGTGTGGCACTAGATAGTAGCTCAAAATTCACATAACCATAATACTCATGCTCAATAATAGTCAATGATTCAATATAGCTATGAACAGGTGGAAATTGTTGTAATCTATCCAAAAAACCAGTAATAGCATCAGGCAACCCTTCTATCTCAATGCTAACTCCAGTATCCGTATTACTTATCCACCCTTTGAGCTTTAAATCTTGCGCTAAGTTAAAAATAAAAGGACGAAAGCCCACGCCTTGAATTAAGCCTGTAATCTGTAGTTCTTTTCTGATAATCTTAGCGTTCATAATGATTCACTATGTGAAGTACTGCTTAGGAATAACAAGGTCGAGCCTATGAAAGAATTTGTTCAGAATTTAGTAGAAAAGTATGATTTCCAATCAGTACGCTTACTACCACTATTGCGTGATATTCAAGCACAATATCACTTTATCCCCCAAGATGCGATAGAACACCTTGCCCAGCTACTTCATATCGAACGCACACAAATTATCAGTGTGATCGAATTTTATAGCTTTTTTCACCTACAAGCTCGCGGTCAATACGATATTCTAATCAGTGATTCGATTACTGACCATATGCTAGGCAAGCCTGCCTTAATGGCTTATTTTTGTGAACAATTAGGCGTAGAGATTGGCGAAGTGCGTGCAGATGGTCTGGTTAGCATAGACAACACCTCTTGTTCTGGTATGTGTGACCAAGGGCCCGCAGGTTTGGTCAATGGCTATGTTTTAACCAATTTAAATCGCCCGCGTATTGATGCAATTGTGGAATTGGTAAATCAGCAAGTGCCCGTGAATGAATGGCCTGAAATATTTTTCAGTACCACTGATAATATTTATAAGCGCAATATTTTATTAGAATCAACGATTACACCAGGTGAAGCACTTAAGGCCGCTTTTGCACGGGGTTTAAAAGAGACCTTACATGAAGTAGACGTTTCAGGTTTACGTGGTCGCGGTGGTGCAGGTTTTAGTACCGCGATGAAATGGCGATTCTGTTCTGAAGAAGCGGAAACAGAACGTTATGTGGTTTGTAATGCGGATGAAGGCGAACCGGGTACCTTTAAAGATCGCGTTTTGCTCAATACTTACGCACATCAAGTCTTTGAAGGCATGACTTTATGTGCAGCTGTTATCGGCGCTAAACAAGGATTTTTATATTTACGCGGTGAATACCTGCACCTTTTTGAAGCCTTACAACAGATATTACAAGCCCGTCGCGAACAGGCTTTATTAGGCAATAATATTCTTGAATCAGGCCTAACATTTGATATAGAAATTCGCTTAGGTGCAGGGGCTTATATTTGCGGTGAAGAATCCGCTTTAATTGAATCACTTGAAGGCAAACGCGGTATTCCACGTAATCGCCCGCCTTACCCTGTAACCCAGGGTTATTTACAAAAACCGACAGTGGTTAATAATGTAGAAACATTTTTTGCAGCGGCAAAAATAGCCGTTGTTGGCGGACAAGCTTTTGCAGATTTAGGCACGAAAAAGTCAAAAGGTACTAAGCTATTAAGTATCAGCGGAGACTGTCTACGACCGGGCATATACGAATACCCTTTTGGCACCTCGGTTAATGAAATTTTACACGACTGCCACGCGACACACGCATTCGGCATACAAGTCGGCGGACCTTCTGGTGTATTTATTGCTCGCGATGAATTTGATCGCCAATTAGCCTTTGAAGATTTAGCCACCGGCGGCTCTTTTATTATTCTTAATGAAGGGCGAAATATTTTAGATCTAGTTAAAAACTTTACCCACTTTTTTGCGCATGAAAGCTGCGGATTTTGTACACCTTGCCGCGTAGGAACAGCCTTGTTACAAAAACAATTCGATAAAATAGTTGATGGTCATGGTTCCGCAGGCGATGTGGTCGCTTTAGAAGAGCTCTGTCAACTGGTAAAAAATTACAGTCACTGTGGTTTAGGGCAAACAGCCGCGAATCCTATCATCAGCACTTTGCAGCGTTACCCTGAGATTTATCAAAATTTATTGAAGAAAATTAGCTATGAACCAGGCTTTGATTTAGATGCCGCATTAGAAACCGCGCGCCAAATGGCGAATCGTGACGATGCCCATGCCCATTTAGCACAGGTGGAGGAAGAATAATGAGTAAAACAATTACGCTGGATGGCAAAGAAATCCCTTTTCAGGAAGGTCAAACCATCATGGAAGCGGCGACTGCGGCAGGCGAGTATATTCCTCATCTCTGCCATAACCCTGATTATGAACCACATGGCAGTTGTAAATTATGCACGGTTAAAGTTAATGGTAGAAATTGTACTGCCTGTACGTTTCCTGCAACGGAAGGTCAGGATATTTTAAATAACATCAAAGAGCTGAGTGATGATCGACAAAAAATCACACAAATGTTATTTGTGGAAGGTAATCACTTTTGCCCTTCTTGTGAAAAAACAGGTAACTGCCAATTACAAGGCGTGGCTTATCACTTAAATATGCTCGACAATCATTTTCCACATTTCTTTGCGAATCGTGAAACGGATGCCTCGCATGCTGATTTAATGATTGACCATAACCGCTGCATTTTTTGTAATTTATGTGTGCGTGCTAGTCAAGAAAAGGACGGTAAAAATGTCTTTGTAATTAGTGGTCGTGGTATTAATAAACGCCTTATTGTTAATTCAGTTAGCCGAAAATTGGTCGATAGTGATATCGACATCAATGATTGTGCCGCCCATATTTGCCCAACAGGCGCTATATTAATCAAACGTACCGGTTATACCATCCCTATCGGTGAACGCATCTACGATAAACAACAAATTGATGCTGTCAGTTTAGCAAAGGAGCATGACACACATGGCGAATAAAGTCAGAGTAGCAACCACCTCTTTAGGCGGATGTTTTGGTTGTCATATGTCATTTTTGGACCTTGATGAACGCTTAGTCAAACTCGCAGAATTGGTTGAATTTGATCGCTCCCCCTTAACGGATATTGAGCACTGTAGCAATGCTGATATCGGCCTAATTGAAGGCGGTGTGTGTAACTCAGAAAATGTACATGTACTGCGTGAGTTTCGTAAAAACTGCAAAATTTTAGTCGCTGTAGGTGCCTGTTCAATTAATGGCGGCTTACCCGCTATGCGTAACCATATTCCTTTGGAAGAATGTTTATTAGAATCGTACCGTGATGGTATCGGGGTTGAAAATGCGCAAATACCCAGTGACCCTGAATTACCTTTATTATTAGATAAGGTTCGCCCTATTCATGAAGTGGTCAAAGTGGATTATTTTTTACCCGGTTGCCCGCCTTCTGCTGATGTCTTTTGGAAGTTTTTAACCGATCTTATTGAAGGACGCGCGCCAAGTTTGCCGTATGATTTAGTGCATTATGATTAAACATTCGACTGACTCACCTATTAAACACTTGCACCGCGGTGCTTTAGTTATCATAAGAGAATTGTATGTACGAAAACTTAGAAACTGCTGATAATCCAGAAAACTTACAACGCGTTGCGGTAGACCCTGTTTCGCGCGTCGAAGGTCACGGCAAAGTCACCTTATTATTAGACGAAGACAATAAAGTAAAACAAGCACGCCTACATATCGTGGAATTTCGAGGCTTTGAACGCTTTATTCAAGGCCGCCCTTACTGGGAATTACCTGTTTTAGTGCAGCGTTTATGTGGCATTTGCCCTGTGAGCCATCATTTAGCCGCGGCAAAAGCCATCGACCAATTAGTCGGTGTTGACCCTGAAAACCTACCGCCTGCTGCTGATAAATTAAGACGTTTATTGCATTTTGGTCAAGTGATGCAATCTCATGCCTTGCACTTTTTTCATCTCGCTAGCCCTGATTTATTATTTGGTTTTGAAAGCGACATTAATAAACGCAGCATTATCGCTGTGCTTAATGAGTACCCTGATATAGGTTTGCAAGGGGTAAAAATTCGTAAATACGGCCAAGAAGTTATCCGCATGGTGTCGGGTAAACGTATTCATGGCACCGGTGCGATTGCGGGTGGTATGAACAAATCGCTGACTAAAGCAGAGCGTGATTATTTAAAACAAGATATAGACCAAATAATCAAATGGTCTGTGGATTCTGTTGCCCTCGTTAAAAAAGTCCATTGCTCGAATCTGCCTTATTACGATGAATTTGCGACCGCCCCCACTAACTATTTAGGGCTAGTTAAACCGAATGGTGCTTTAGAGCTTTACCATGGCGGTATACGCGCAAAATATGCGAATGGCGACACGATTATGGATCATGTCGATTATTGTAACTATAACGATTATATTCATGAAGAAGTGCGTTCATGGACCTATATGAAATTTCCTTATCTCACGGCCTTAGGTCAAGATGAAGGTTCTTATCGTGTAGGCCCATTAGCACGACTGAATAATTGTGATTTTATTGATACGCCTTTAGCTGAACAAGCGCGTGTGGAATTAATGTTACGTGGCGGCGGTACGTTAGTGCATAGCACGCTGGCTTTTCATTGGGCACGTTTAATTGAGATATTACATTGCGCTGAAAGCATCAAAAGCTTATTAGATGATCCCGATATTATGAGCTCGGATTTAGTCACGCAAGGTGAAAAACGTTATGAAGGTATCGGTGTGATTGAAGCGCCGCGTGGTACTTTGTTTCATCATTATCAAGTCGATGAAAATGATATCGTCACTAAGGCGAATTTGATTGTGTCTACGACAAGCAATAATGCGGCGATGAATGAATCGGTACGCCAAGTGGCAGATGAGTATTTATCGGGCAGAGAGTTGACTGAGCCTTTATTAAACAATTTAGAAGTAGCTGTACGCGCTTATGATCCTTGTTTGTCTTGTGCAACTCACGCGGTTGGAAAAATGCCATTGCAACTAGAATTAGTGGATGCGCAAGGTGAAGTCATTGATAAATTACAAAAACACAGCGATGGCCATATAGAAAGAACCTTATGACCACGCCTGTTTTAGTTTTTGCTTATGGTAATTTAAGTCGTGGTGACGATGCGTTAGGGCCTTTATTGTTGGAATATATTGAAGATAAGCTGGACACCGGGCATATTGAACTTTTATGTGATTTTCAATTACAAATTGAGCATGCTTTAGACTTAGAAAACCGGCGATTGGTGTTATTTATTGATGCCTCGGTTGCTTGCAAACAGGCGTTTGATTTAAGCGAATTACAGCCTATGAAAGATAAAAGCTACACCACGCATGCCATGAGCCCATCATCGGTTTTGCAAGTGTATCAGTCCATCAAAAAACAAGCGCCACCACCTTGTTTTTTACTGTCTATCCAAGGGCTTAGTTTTGAATTAGGCGAAGGGCTCAGCACGCAAGCAGAGGAGAATTTGCAACAAGCGCAAGCATTTGTAAAAAACTTACTCAGTAATGCGGAACTTGAAACTTGGCGTAGTGAATGTCATCAGGAGCTTGAGCTTGCATGAGATATCCCTATTGGAAAATGTTCGCGAAATTTTGCAAGAACATGCCCAAAAACAAAATTTTAAACGGGTAAAAAAAATCACCTTAGCCATCGGCAAGCTATCTTGTATCGAGCCCGATGCTCTACGCTTTGGTTTTGATGCCGTAATGCAAGGCTCTTTAGCTGAAGGTGCGGAACTAATCCTTAGCGAAGTGGCTGGCAAAGGAATTTGTAAGGCTTGTGGTAAAGAAAGCGCAATAGATACACTGTATGCGCCTTGTCAGTATTGTGAACACCCTTTTGTTGATGTAACAGCAGGGAATGATATGCAAATTAAAGATTTAATAGTTATTTAAAAGGTTAAAAACAATGTGCGGAATATGCGGATGCGGACAAACAGAGCAAAAACACGATCACAATCATAGTCATAGTCATAGTCATAGTCATAGTCATAGTCATAGTCATAGTCATAGTCATGAGCATGGCTCTAATGAATATGAACACAATCACGACCCCGTTGATTTAGGTACTGAACGCTTAGTACAAGTAGAGCAAGCTTTATTAAGCAAAAATAACAGCTATGCGGAACAAAATAGAAGCTACTTTCAAGAACATCATATTTTTGCGCTTAATTTGGTGTCTAGCCCAGGTGCAGGAAAAACCAGCTTATTGGTTGAAACCATTAAACAACTCAAAGATCAGTTTCCTATTGCCGTGATTGAAGGCGATCAGCAAACCGAACATGATGCTGAGCGTATTCGTGCTTCTGGCGCGCCTGCCTTACAAATCAACACAGGTCGTGCTTGTCATTTAGATGCGCATGCGATTGGCCATGCAGTGATGGATTTAAAAGTCGCAGATAATAGCTTTTTAGCCATAGAAAATGTTGGTAATTTAGTTTGCCCTGCCTCTTTTGATTTAGGTGAAGCACATAAAGTTGTCGTATTATCTGTGACAGAAGGCGATGATAAGCCATTAAAATACCCCGACATGTTTCATGCTGCGGATTTAATGCTGATTAATAAAATTGATTTATTACCGTACGTCGATTTTGATGTTGAACGCTGTATTCAATATGCCAAGCAAGTAAACCCTGACATTCAAATCATGCAATTATCCACCACGAAAGCGACTAATTTTTCTGCTTGGACGACATGGCTAAGTGATCGCGTAATAAGCTAAACCCTACTAAGAAAGCTATTCTCATTATGGAATAACTGATGTTACTCAATACAATTAATCGTAAGTCGGCCCTTTTCCGGTTTTTATATAATGCGGTGTGAAAAATAGTTTTTTTCACTGATGCTAAAAACAAAGTAACCGTAGCCATCGTAGCCCGTATGGAGGTACGGAATACGGGATACGGGATAAACAGTGTGTAGAATCCCCGTATTGCGCAAGCTTCATACGGGCTACTGAATGTTACCTAGTTGTAAGCGTAAGTCTTTATATAATAAGGATTGAAAAAATAGACTCTCTGCGTAACATCAGTGGAATAATTACAATGTCTCTAATTTTGCATAAGACAGCATGAGCCATTTCATGCCTTCTTGTGCAAAATTTATTTGCACACGTTCTTGCGCGCCATCACCATCAACTTGCAGTACCACACCATCACCAAATTTTGCATGACGAACGCGTTGACCTAATTTATAAGTGCCGCTGGTTCCAATAGTACTTCTATTACTTTGCTTAATCGCTGCCGGTTTAGTTACATTCGCACGCACCCGAATTTCTTGTAAAAATTCAGCGGGAATTTCTTTTAGAAAGCGCGAAGGTCTAGGATTAGTTTCTTTTCCATATAAACGGCGAGATTCCGCATGACTTATATGCAAATGCTTCATTGCTCGTGTGATTCCAACATAACATAAACGTCTTTCTTCTTCTAAACTAGCAATATCATCTACAGAGCGGTGCGATGGAAATAAGCCCTCTTCTAAGCCAACCATAAACACCATAGGAAACTCTAGTCCCTTGGCTGAGTGCATGGTCATTAACTGCACACAGTCTTCATAATCATCGGCTTGTGAATCACCCGCTTCTAGCGCGGCATGAGACAAAAATAAATCCAGCTCGCTTAATTGCTCTTCATTATCGACATCAAAATCAAACTGCTTAGCAGCATTCACTAACTCTTCCAAGTTTTCTACGCGTGCTTCGCCTTTATCGCCTTTTTCTTTTTTATGAAATGCAATCAGGCCACTTTTTTCAATCACCTGTTTTACCTGCTCAAACAGTTCTAGTCCTTCAGATTGTTGAGCTAAACTATTAACCAACTGCACAAAACCCTTTAATGCATTTTCTGCACGCGGGGTAAAGTGATCTGCTTTTAATAGCTGGATCATCGCAGCCCACAAGGTTATCTGCTCTGTTTTTGCCAGTTGACGTATATCATCAATGGTTTTATTGCCTATGCCACGTGTTGGTGTATTAATAATACGTTCAAAGGCCGCATCATTGCCTTTATGGGTCATAAGATATAAATAAGCTAAGGCATTTTTAATCTCCAATCGATCAAAAAATCGCAAGCCGCCATAAACACGGTAAGGCGTACGGGTTGCCATTAACTTTTCTTCAAACTGGCGTGATTGCGCATTAGAGCGGTATAAAATAGCAACATCCGCACGCGAATTACCTTCTGCTACCCATTTTCTAATCCGCTCAACCACAAAATAGGCTTCGTCTTGTTCATTAAACGCAGTATATAAGGAAATTAAATCACCATCGCCATCGGTCGTTGTCAGCTCTTTGCCCATACGCCCTTCATTACGCGCAATTAAAGCATTAGAGGCTTTTAAAATATTCCCCGTTGAACGATAGTTTTGTTCTAAACGAATCAACTGATGATTAGGGTAATGTTTTTGAAAATTAAACATATTTTCAATTTTTGCCCCACGCCAGCCATAAATAGACTGATCATCATCTCCAACCACAAATAAGTTATCTTGCCCTGTTGTTAATATTTGTAACCACGCGTACTGAATGGTATTAGTATCTTGAAACTCATCAACCAATACTTGTTTGAATCGATCACGATAAAAAGCTAACAGCTCTGCATTATCACGCAAAGTCTCATACGCTCTTAATAACAGCTCGGCAAAATCAACCAAGCCTGAGCGCTGACATAACTCTTCATAGCCTCGATAAATTTCTACTAATTTTTGTTGATAAAAGTCTCCGCCCGCCTGAATACTGCCCGAACGAATACCCTCATCTTTTTGCGCATTAATAAAATATGAAACTTGCTTCGGTGGCCAGCGTTTATCATCCACTTCCATCGCTTTCATCAAGCGCTTAATCAAACGCAATTGATCATCTGAATCGATCACCTGAAAATTATTCGGTAATTTGGCTTCTTCGTTATGTTGGCGTAAAAAACGATGCGCAAGCCCGTGAAATGTACCAATCCACATAGAGCGCGCAGACATATTCAATAAATCTTCCACCCGCCCACGCATTTCTTTAGCCGCTTTATTAGTAAAGGTAACGGCTAAAATATTATGTGGTGACAAATTCTCTATCTTTATCAACCAAGCTATCCGATGCACTAACACTCGCGTTTTACCACTTCCCGCACCCGCTAGCACCAACATTGCCTGCGTAGGCGAAGACACAGCTTGGCGTTGCGCGTCGTTTAAAGAGTCAATAATTGCAGTTACATCCATTTACGAAAAACCTATAGAGCGTTATTTATGGAGTGATTATACCTGATGCGCTTTAAGTAACCCATACAGAATCAATAACGTGTATTTTCAATACACGTCATTATTCAGCAAAAAAATCACGGTTTTTAGTGATTTTTTTCATCTGCTACTTGCACAATTTTATTAGCCCTGTATATTTACAAAGATTAGGGAGGCGCTATCTATATATGCGCTAATTTTTAAGAATAATAAAAAATAGGCACACATCATGAGCTTTAATTTTAAACGCATGCTTAAGTTTGAGATCAACATTGGAACGAAAGAAAAAAAAATGCGCCTTTACGCAGGCAGTGCATTAATGTTCATTTCTTTATTTATCGCTTCAGTGCCTTTATTATTAATTGGTTTAGTACTCGTTGCAACGGGTTACAGTGCTTGGTGTCCTGTTTATTCAGGCATGGAAAAATCGACTGTAGAAGCAGAGTAACTGCTTTAATAAATTAGGCTAAACACCCTCTGTTTAGCCTAAGATTTTCCTCGCTAAAAGAATACGCTGACCATTCCTTGTACAGCAGATTCATCCACACCTTCTACTCCAAATTTATTAACCCAATAGGAATATTCCATTCCTACATAAAACACATCTGCTTTAGTATTAAATAAGTCGCCTACATCCAGTAACAGTTGCGGCTGCGCTAACATAGTAATATTGCCTGCTGCATTCGTAGAGCCATTTTTTAAATCTAAAAAACCTCTAAATTTGAATTTTGTTTCTAACAAAGTAAATGGAAAGCTCCAAACCGGTGTAACCTGTACGCCATACGTTGCAACGCCATCTTCCTTATAAGCCGCGACACTCAGCTTTAAATAATCAAAATATTGGTTGCCTAAATCAAACTCCACTCCCCATAAATAAGCACGAAAAGGAGTAGAGACAGGCGCATTACTGATATTAAGCCCCAACATTAAGGAAACATCTTTAATCGGTCCAAACGCCACTTCTGCATTACTCATCTTACTTAAGCTTAAACTAGAGTAAATTTCTGCGTACACTTCAAAACCATCGTTATTATACATATCAACAAAAAAGAAATTGTCTCCATATTTCCAACCATGCGCATGCTCTATCGTTGCCGTTCCTCGCTTAGTGTCTCCAAATTCAAAATCACCACCATATAAGCCTTGTATATTAGTCGAACTCCAATCAAATGGCTGCCATGCCAAACAAGAAAATGACCACAAAGCACTTATAAAAAAGAATACAATTTTTTTAACTATTAACAAAAGAATTACCTTAAAATTACAATACTATCTAATTTATTTTATCTTAATAAACTCACAGTATGAATAAGAAACTCATCCAATTTTTTCAAAATGACATTTGGCAAGCAGAGTCTCCTCAAAACCAAGCAACAAGTCTTAAAGGCCACGCTATTAATAGTTTAAAAATACTGATTTTATCTGCACAAGGGTTTATTAAAGATAATGGAACATTAAGAGCCTCAGCCCTAACGCTGTATACGCTATTATCGATAGTACCTGTGATTGCCATGTGTTTTGGCATTGCCAAAGGCTTTGGCTTTGAGCAAAGCTTAGAAACTCAGATACTAGAGCAAGTAAAAGAACAAGATACCTTAGTTCTTAGCCTATTAGACATGGCTAAAAATATGTTGGAATCCACAAAAGGCGGTGTTGTTGCAGGAGTTGGTGTCGCAATGTTATTTTGGACTGTACTAAAAGTCATCAGTAATATCGAAGACTCATTTAATCATATATGGAAGGTTGAAAAAGCTCGTACCTTAGCTAGAAAGTTAAGTGACTATCTTTCTTTGATGCTATTTGCCCCAATATTGATAGTCGCGGCGAATAGTATCAATATCTTTGCACAAGTTAAGCTAGCCGCGCTCATCAATACCATTGCTCTTCCCGGTACTATTTTCGCATTGCAACTTTTAGCTTATCTACCTATTATTATTTTATGGGTACTCTTTAGTTTTATCTTTATTTTTATGCCTAATACCCAAGTCACCTACAAATCAGGCATTTTTGCTGGAGTTGTCACGGGGACGGCCTATTATATTATTCAAAGCGTTTATATTTCCTTGCAAGTCGGCGTTTCTAGCTACAACGCCATCTACGGAAGCTTTGCAGCCTTACCTTTGTTTTTAGTCTGGCTACAAATTACTTGGGTCATTATGTTATTTGGCTCTGAATTAAGCTACTTCCATCAAAACTTAGCTTTTTATCACTCTAACAAAAAATTCGAGCATTTGAATTTCAATTCGAGCAAAGCCATTAGCTTAGCCCTGATGAAAAAAATAATGTCACGCTTCCAGCAATCTAAGCTACCTAGCTATACGGCTAAAGAACTCAGTTCAGAACTTCATACTCCTATAGCAATCATTCAAAATACTTTAAATAATTTACTCGCCTGTAATTTACTCATAAAATTAAGCGAGTCTGAAGAAAGTTACCAGCCCGCAAGAAGTCTTGAATTACTCAATGATGATGAAATTATTTCCGCACTAGAAAACCAAGGTGAAATCTACACAATCACCAACCACCCATCATAAGTGCCTGTTTTAAATAGATAAAAAATACGGACATCTACACTATTTTTGTCTATAATGAAATAGAATTAATTGACCTTAGTCCTAAACTGCTATGATTTCAAGCGCGCCATCTCTAACCCCTGCTACAAACGCTTATGCTTCAGCGCTTACACAGACTAGTGCGCTTGAAAAAAAAATCATTCAGCCCTCCCTAGCCACACTCTCTGAAACATTACGTGCAGTGGATCATGCCAATAAATCATCACTACAACAAGGGGATGATTTAAATAAGCAAGAGTCTGCTAAAGGCACAGCGGATGAAGATGAATCAAACAAAAACTCATCACCAGCGACTAAAGAGTTAGGTACTAAAGAACAAGCTAGAATTAATGAGCTACAACAAAGAGATAGCGAAGTAAAAGCACATGAACAAGCCCACCTTAGTGCTGCCGGCAATCTAGCAACAAGCAGTGCAAGCTTTACCTATACAAAAGGACCAGATGGAAAACGCTATGTCAGCGGTGGTGAGGTCAGCATTGATACTTCAGAGGTGGCTGGAGACCCTGCCGCTACCGCAGCTAAAGCCGATACAATTAAGCGAGCAGCGCTAGCTCCTGCCTCACCTTCCGCTCAAGATAAAAGAGTAGCCGCTGCTGCAGCTGCTATGGCAATTAAAGCGCAAGCAGAGCTATTAAAAATGCAGCAAGAAAATGCGGACCCTGGAAATACCCAAGAACATACTGGACATTTTTTTGATCAAATTGCATAAAGTCTTCCTTGCACGCATAAAAAAAGCGTAAAGATGACTATCTTTACGCTTTTTTAGTTTTTATAAGCAACGATTAGTTGTTTACCTGTTCATACTTTAACCACCTATATTAGCTAAAAAGCGAGCTACTCACCCGCCTTTCAACAAACTAAAGCTAGTTAATTACCACTGGTAAGTCATTGTTGCATAATAACTACGGCCAGGCATTGGCAATCTTGTGCCTTGTGGAACATCTGAATTTACACCGCCACCACCCATTGGACGACTATAGCCACCTAAATGATTGTAATTAACTGAATCTACGACATTCTCAATACCCATTCCAATCACAAAGCCATCAAACGCTTGGTAATTAGAGCGTAAATTCATTACACCATATCCCGCAGTTTTCTGTTCAGCATTATAATTAGCTACTTTATTTTGCGCAGCATAACCAACACCCTCTATAGAAGCCATGAAACCTGAGTGCTCAAATGTAACTTGTGCGCGACCATTAAATGGTGCCATGCGGTATAAATAACCACCACCATCAGCTTGGCGACCACCAACATAGTTTAAACCACCATCAAGACGCCAGTTTTCAGTAATCACATAACCTGTTTCTAAATCTACACCATAAATATGTGCGTTAGTATTTTCAAACTGCAATACTTGCTTGCCATTATTCATCACTGGAGCACCGCTCGCATCTGTAAGTGGAGAACCTTGAATATAACCATCTACATAATGATAAAAAGCTCTTGGCGCGAAATAAGCATTATCTGTATGCCAATCAGCACCAAATTCAAACTGGTAAGCGGTTTCTAACTCAAGATCCAAGTTACCTCTATAAGTTCTATTATCCGCTAACCCTGAGGTTGCTTCCGATGGTGACCATATATAAAGCTCTTGATAGCTCGGAGCTCTGGTTTTTCTTGCAAACCCTATCTCTAAATCTAAATCCGACCGTGCCGCGTAACGTAACATTGCAACTAAATCAACGCCATGAAAATCAAGGTCACGATTTTTTCCATTAAACGCGGCAGCCATAGGCTGCATCATTGGATTTTGAGTACTTACATCCCCTGAAATTGAATTTGTATACGTGTAACGCATGCCTAATTCTGTTGACAATTTATTAGTAAGATCAGATTTCCATTCACCAAAAAAACTATAGCGTGAACGCTCTATACCATTAAAAACGGTTGTTTTCATGCTGGCATCTGTAGGCATCATCATCATTTGCCCTCTCATATCAGCTTCATGATTAGATTTATCGCCGGTAAAACCCACTTTCAAATCACCTGAGCCCATCGGCATGGTCATAGCAATATCCCAGCCACCACCTTTAACAGTTGTCGTATTATCCATATACATAGGCATGACCATACCATTAGGCATCGTCATGTTACCCGGAGTACGTGATTCATAATTGCTCATAAAATGAGACATATTCTGATAATAAAAGTTAGTCTCTAATTTATAACCATTGCCCATATCCCAGTTATAATCAAAGTTATACAAACCACCGTCTATATACCCAATATCCATAGGTAAGGCTGGTGTACCTGTGTTATTGGTATTATTATCCGTAAAATTAAAGCCAAATTCATGACCTTTATTTTGGTATTCATACCCTACTACTAATGCCTGACGATCATAACTACTAGGTCTAACAGTCCCATCAGCATATTTATAATCATTCCCTTCTTCTTTTGTCGCACCAATGTGAATTTTATGATTATCATTGGCTATTGAACTAAAGCCCGCCACATAATAGCCACTATCTACCGAGCTGTAACCCGTTGATAATGCCCCATCAAATTCGTACTTGTCATCACCTTCAGCAAAACTACCTTTTTTAGATTCCATTTTCATAGATCCACCGATAGTATCAATACCGCTACTAACCGGTGCAATACCACGATAAACCGTTAATGATTCTGTTAAAGCAGCCGGTACATGACTTAAAGAAGGATCCATAGAGTTAGGACCAACTTCTTTCATATTTGCGCCATCTATAGATACATTAATTCGAGGGCCTGCCATGCCTCTGTATTGAGGTATTCCCGTTAAAGGACCATTACGATTAATGTTTGCACCCGGCACTTTTTCTAATAGTGCGGCGGTATCTTTTAAACCTGATGAATCAGGTGCCATTGCCATAGAGCCTGGTCTACTACTACTGCCCTCGACCACAATCGTTGTGAGTTGCTCTGTATCAGCATAAGCGATAGCCGGTAGAGATAGTGCTGTTGCAATTGCAATACTTAACTTAGTTTTCAAAAAAGACTCCTTAATTCTTATAATTCGGGTATATATTAGCAAGTATTAATCCACTTATTAATTACTTTTATTTTTCATACTCTTAACTATAACTTATAACTAAGAATATGCTCAAAAATAATAAAACAATGTTATATGACTTTATTTTAGGTGTTATATACCCTAGCTAATCCATTAGTATTTATAGCCTTAGAGCTTTCATTAATTTGTATGCTAATATGTCGTCCCATGAACATTACACAATTAATTAGCTCCCCTATTTTCATTGCCTTTCTCATAGGTTTATCTAGCAGTCTGCACTGCGTTTCTATGTGCGGCTCTATCATCGGCACGCTATCTTTTAGCTTAAAACCCGAAGTTCGTGCTAACAAATCAAAAATGACCGCTTTTATTTTAAGTTATAATTTCGGGCGCATCTTTAGCTACATGTTAGCGGGGTTACTTATTGGCCTTATCGAGTCCGTACTGACTTTGCCTTTAGGTGAAGAACATAGCCACCGTTACTTACAAATTCTTTCTTCTATTATTATCACCGGCGCTGGATTTTACATTGCTGGCTGGTTCCCCGCTTTTGCTTATATAGAAAAAACTGGCTCTCGCTTTTGGAAATTTATTGAGCCCTATGGCAGGAAATTAATCCCTGTTGCGCATTTACGCCATGCTTTTTTATTTGGTATGGTTTGGGGCTGGATTCCTTGTGGTCTAGTTTATACAGCAGCCGCACTTGCAGCTACTACAGGCAATATCACTACTAGCGTACTATCCATGCTTGCATTCGGCCTAGGTACTTTGCCTGCTGTTTTAGGTACGGGCATGGTAAGCAGCTTTATCACACGAATATCAAATTTACATACCGCTAAACAAGTGATTGGTATGTTACTCGTTATTATTGCGGTAATTAGCTTATGAGTTTTTTTAACGACATCATCAGCCATACCCCAGTATTCGATAATGTACTACGTAGCGCTCGCATGGTTGCCGCTACCGATGTGACTGTTTTAATTAAAGGCGAAACGGGCACTGGTAAAGAGGTATTAGCACAAGCTATCCAAAAAGATAGTCAACGTGCAGATAAGCCGTTTATTACTTTAAATTGTGCCGCACTGCCTGAATCCTTAATTGAATCGGAACTCTTTGGTCATAAAAAAGGATCTTTTACCGGAGCGAATGTAACAAAAATAGGTATTTTTCAAGCGGCTGATGGCGGAACCTTGTTCCTAGATGAGGTAAACTCGCTATCTTTATCCATCCAAGCAAAATTACTACGTTTTTTAGAAAATGGTGAATGCCTAGCGGTTGGTGAAACTCAGCCTTATAAGGTGGATGTACGCATCATTTCTGCAACAAACTGTGATTTACAAAAGCAAATTGCGGAAAACAATTTCCGTGAAGATTTATATTTTCGACTCAATGTGATTCCTTTAGAAATTCCAGCCTTAAGAGAGCGCATAGATGACATTGAGCATCTCATTAAACATTTTCAAGCACATTTTTCTGAAGCTCACACCATTACGCCACCTAAATTTAGCAAACAAGCATTAAAAATATTACAAAATTACTCGTGGCCGGGAAATATTAGAGAACTACGTAACTTATGTGAACGCACGGCTATTTTATTAGCGGACCAAGAAATTGACGCAGAAAATTTTCCACATGAGTTTTTTGCCACGCAAGCAGCAAATACCAATGAAACAACAGATTTCAGCTTACCTGAACTCGGGTTAAATTTAGATCAGCTTGAAGCAGACCTTATTCATCAAGCCTTAAACCGTACCAATGGTAATCGTGCTAAATCAGCACGATTATTAGGGCTATCTCGTGACACCCTACTCTACCGCATTCAAAAATATGGTTTAGCCACCAAATGATCAGCATCATGTAATACAGGGCTCTATCTCGTCTCTGTTTTTTTTATCACGCTTCCTATATACTTAGACACAATTGCAATCACGGAAAAATTCATTCACATGTCAATTAGTTCTAGAAAACAAACTCAACAAGTTCTCATTGGAAAAGTAAAAGTTGGCGGCGGCGCGCCTATCGTTGTTCAATCTATGACTAACACAGATACTGCTGATATTGCTGGGACTGTACAACAAGTTAAAGAGCTTGCTGATGCCGGCTCAGAGTTAGTCCGCATCACCGTTAATAATGAAGAAGCGGCTCAAGCCGTTGCTGAAATTCGCAAACAACTTGATGATGCAGGCTACTCAGTGCCATTAGTCGGTGATTTTCATTTTAATGGCCATAAATTATTAGACAAATTTCCTGATTGTGCACAAGCATTAGGTAAATTCAGAATTAACCCTGGCAACGTGGGTAAAGGCGCTAAAAAAGACATTCAATTTCAACAAATGATTGAGTGCGCTGTCAAATATGACAAGCCTGTGCGTATTGGTGTTAATGGCGGCAGCTTAGATCAATCTGTCTTAACTCGCCTTTTAGATGAAAACAGAGCAAAAGAAGTACCTGATGAGCTAAATATTGTAACGCGTGAAGCTATTATTGTTTCCGCATTAGAAAGCGCTGCTGCAGCTGAGTCTTATGGCCTAGGGAAAGATAAAATATTGCTGTCTTGCAAAATTAGTAATGTACAGGAACTCATTAGCATCTACCAAGACCTATCTAGCCGTTGTGATTACGCTTTACATTTAGGCTTAACGGAAGCCGGAATTGGCTCTAAAGGTATTGTGGCATCATCTGCTGCACTCTCTGTATTAATGCAACAAGGCATCGGTGATACTATTCGTATTTCATTAACGCCTGAGCCAGGTACTGCACGTACTAAAGAAGTAATTGTTGGGCAAGAAATCCTGCAAACAATGGGCTTTCGTGCGTTTACACCAATGGTGATTGCTTGTCCTGGCTGTGGTCGTACTACCAGTGATTACTTCCAAAAATTAGCAATGGACATTCAAGCTTTCTTACGCGAACAAATGCCTGTTTGGCGTGATAAATATACCGGCGTAGAAAATATGGAAGTCGCTGTGATGGGCTGTGTTGTAAATGGCCCTGGTGAAAGTAAAAATGCCAATATTGGTATTAGCTTACCCGGTACTGGCGAAACGCCTGTTGCCCCTGTTTATGAAGATGGTGAGAAAACAGTGACACTAAAAGGTGACCATATTGCTGAAGAATTTCAAGCGATTGTAGAACGCTATATTGACCGTACGTATAACGTATAACATCTCTATATTTCTTGCATAATATTTGAAATCCCCCTGTTAAGACTAATACTTTTATTAGTTTTAACAGGGCTTACATTCTGCTTTTAGAATGAGAAACCCATAATAAAGGTCAGTATTTGTAAATAATACCGCCACTAATAAATAATAACGTTAATAAATGGTTTTACGCTTATGAGCATGTCTGAAAAATCGGTCCATTCATCTTTACACCAAATTGAACAACAATTAGCGGATAAAAACCCAGCGTTGCTTCAAGCCTTTAGGCTCTATCATGAGCTTGATCAAGTCGCTTATGAAATGGGGCTTATCGGCATGGATGATTCTCTGGCGAATAAAACCTCATGGTCACCTATCATTACAGTGATTGGCGAGCCATCGTCAGGAAAAAATGCGTTTATTAACCAATACTTGGGTGGAGCAACGACACTAGTCAATTCAGATAATATTGGTGCTCAGTTTAGTGTTTTAGCTCACCGAAACTCTGAAAATAGCATGATATTACCGGGGACAGCCGTTGATGGTGATCCTCGCTTTCCTTTCTTTCATATCAGTGATCGGTTAGATCAAATTGCAAAAAGTGAAAGCCGTAATATCAACATTTATTTAGACCTAAAAACATCTAATAGCCCTCAGCTAAAAGATAAAACAATTATTACCGCGCCCGGCTTCTCTTTAAATGAGCGCCAAGAAGGTATTAATTTATTGCGTAATCATGCGAGTGAGTTATCTGACCTTGTCTTTGTCTTTTTTGATGCGAACCAATTCACTATTGATGACTTTAAAGTCACTTTACCGCCTTTCTTAAAACACGCAGCAAATAGCCATAATCCTAGTAAGTTTATTTATATTATTAGTGAAAATAACGCTCAAGCCTCGGCAGAAACGGTTGCAAACTGGAAGCATCAATTAACTAATTTAGGTTTACAGGCAGGTCAATTCATTAGTTTATCATCTGATCCTGGCGCTAGCATTCAACAAACCTTAGAGCAGAAATTATCTAATATTGATATTGAAAGTGCTTATCGCATACTCAGTACATTAGAGGAACATATTACTGACTTTGAAAATGTTATCGTTTATGAGGTTAGTAAAGCGCTCACACACTGGAAAGAGCGTACTCACTTCACATTAACGCTGCTACTTAGTTTTATTGCATTAACCTTAGTAGCGGGTGAAATTCAGTTTGGACTGGTTGCTATTTTGCTAGATCCTTTTATTGCATCAACCGGACTTTTTGTCTTATTAGTTGGACTCGTTCCCTTCCATTTATCAAGTAGTAAGTTCCATGCGAAGTTTATTAAAAAAGACTTACTAAAAAGACAAAATGAACTTGGTTTAACGGAAGACTTACCTGCCCTTTTTGAAAAAAATCTTAATTTCTGGCGCATGATGCTGCCCATCACAACACCGATTACTTGGACTAAAGAGGTACAAGAAACGCTGGGTATGATTCTAACCAGAGCAAAAGGACTTGTGCAGTCACTAAACAATAGCTTTAACTCTCAATCGGCCACTAGTGACAGCGGAAATGACACTTTTTTAAATTTATAAGCCCCTTTTTACATTGAAAAAGAATACCCAAGGATTTACCTTAATTGAATTATTAGTTGTTATGGTAATCGTGGGCATTCTTTTTTCCTTTGCAGCGCTTAGCTTAAACACCCGCCCTTCCCCTGCAAAGCTTGCCGCTTATCAAATACAACAATTACTCAAATTAGCTTCTGATGATGCTGTTTTGCGCGGACAAATTATGGGCTGGAATTTAGGTGCTAAAGCACATACTTTTGTACGTTATAAAGAGCAAAAATGGCAGCTATTAAAAAAAGATAACTTATTGCGTAGTAACTCAATCCACTCAAAACTTGAATATCAGTTAAGCATTGATAACCTGCCCGTTACAATCAATAAATCACTAAACCCTCAAGTTATTTTTATGCCCGATGGGAGCTTTAGCAATTTCTATTTAAGTATTCAGCTTCAAGACTCAGAAGAAGTTTATACCCTATACAGTGAAGCCAATAAAATTCTACTTAAATTAAAGAATGCTGATGACTACTAAAAAGCTTGGCATCAAATCACATAGGCACTTAATTTTAAATCTTTGTGTTATACACATGTTTGATGGATTTCATTACGTGCCTAAAAAACAAGGCACTTCAGTCTACCCATCCTACAAAACGGCTAAGAGTAAAGGCTTTACCTTAATTGAAGTCATGGTCGCCTTAGCGATTGTTTCTATCGGTTTATTAGCCACTTTAAATGCCGCTAATCAAGAAACAAGAGCCGCTTTATTAACGCAAGATAAAATGACTGCTTTTTGGTTAATGAAGAATAAAATGGCTGAAATTCGTATTAATGAGCCTTGGCCTGATACCCGGCAAAAAAAAGATGATGTGAATTTCTTTGATCAAACTTGGTATTGGCAAAGTACAGGCAAAAAAACAGCGAACCCATTAATCCGCACTGTCACTATCAGCTTTGCCAAACAAGCTTCTGAATTAAAATCTGATGCCGTTCTTAAGCAAACACTTTATTTAGGTAAAGTAGAATGATCAAAAAAGGGTTTACGCTCATTGAATTATTAATTGCCATCAGTATTTTAGCTATCTTATTAACCTTATCCTATGCAGGGCTTAATTCTGTCTTAAAAAATCATGCACTGCTTTCTGAGCAACAAATAAAATTTAATCAATTCAACACGCTCTTTAGTCGGTTACACACCGAACTACAACAAATAATACCCCGCGCAGTCACTACCAACAACACTGAAAAATCACCTGCGCTACTAATAGGCTATCAGTCCCTAAGTTTTACTCGATTAGGCAGAGCTAATCCGACTGGACTGGCGCGTAACTCACTACAACGTATGGACTATTTTTTAGATGACAGTGATTTTAAAAAACGCACCTGGTTTGCACCTGATAATGCTGATATGGACAACTATAGTGAAGAAACGCTATTAGAAGGTGTAACTTTGCTGACATTTGAAGCCTTAGCAGATAATAAACAATGGTTTAGCACATGGCCTCCCCAAGAATCAACGGAAGCAATGATTCAAAATAACCTAACACTACTCCCGCGCGCCATAAAAATCACATTAAGCAGGGAGAATTTGGAAGGTTTCACTCAGTTATTTGAGCTGCCCAGATGAGAATTGCTAAACAAAAAGGCATTGCCCTAGTTTCCGCCATGCTCGTGGTTGCACTCACCTCTATCGTTGCCACGCAGATTTTTTACCAGCAACAGGTTAATCTTCGCCGCACACTTAACCAGTTACAAGCAGAAAAACTCTATCAGTCTTTCCTTAACATTGAAGTATTTGTTAAAGCCATGTTACGTGCCGACTTAAAAGATAATCAATATGATTCATCTGAGCAATTGGCAACAGCGAACGAAATGTTATTAGCCGCTACAATGGATTATAGTGCAACTGAAGGCGGAGCATTTCAAGCACAAATCATTGATAAACAATCCTGTTTTAACTTAAATAACGTGGTCACTGGCGATACCGTTAATAACAAGCAAATCATTATTTTACGCAATTTGTTAATCCAACAAAGTATAGACTCAAATTTAATCGAGCAACTAATTTGGAGCCTAGTTGACTGGTTAGATGCTGATAATGAGCCCAAAAATCAAGGCGCAGAATGGGAAACCTATAGCCAATTATCGCCCCCCTATCAGGCTGCTAATCAAGCTTTAACAGAAATCTCTGAACTTTATGCAGTACAGCATTGGAATAAAATCAAACCTTTACTGCTCACTGATCTTTGCGTACTACCGAATATTCCTCAATATACCGAGCTAGGTCGTTACATCCCCCAACAATCCGCAATAACACAGATAAATATCAATACCGCTAGCCCTTTACTGTTAAAATCTCTTTCAAATAAAATGCGTAATGCCGACCTAACTGGTGTTTTAAACAAACAATCTGAAGAAAAAGGCTTTGAGTCAGTCGATAGTTTTTTAACGCAGTTAGATACTGATAATACTGTCGCAGAAGACGAAGAAAAACTAAGTGCTTCTTTTGATAAAAACACCCTCAGCGTAAACAGTAGTTTCTTTATATTATCTTATCTTGGAGAAATTGATAATTTAGAGCAACAATATAATAGTTACCTCTATCGGCACTCAGAAAAACGTATTGATACCTTATACCGCTCGAGATTTTATTAATATTTGACCACATAACTTATAAAACTTTATGGATGCATTACTTTTTATAGCGATACCGGCAAATGACAGTATTGATGAAAACACTCAATTTGCTTGGTTTCATCAAACGGAAGAGCAAAATGATTCCGGTTGCGATAATTTAGCTGACTTTAAAGAAAAATTCCCCAACACGTCTTGCATTGCGGTTTTACCTGCTCAAAAAGTATTTGAAACACACTCTGAGCTGCTTATTAAAAACCGCAAGCAACTGGAACAAGCACTAAAATTTGATTTAGAAGAGCAACTTGCCGCAGAAGTAGACACTTTGCACTTTGCTTACCAACGCGATACGGAAAACCAGTTAGCCGTTAGTATCATAGAAAAAGCGTATTTAGAAAACCTGATTCAATACTTCAGCGAGCAAGGGGTTGTACTACAACAACTCATCAGTGAAACATCACTATTAGCCCAGGCTCCCGAAGAATGGTTGATTATTCATGATAAGCAGCAACTTTTGTTAAAAGCTAATCATGACTGCTACCCAATAGAAAGCGATAATTTATTATTAAGCTTAGAAACATTACAGACGAACCTGCCCGAAGATATTCCCGTTTACAGTACTAGCCATTTTGATTTAGAAACACCATTAACCCATTTTTCATCTCAAAGTATTGATAATTATTTCATCAAGCTTTGTCAATATTACTCAAATGCATCAGCACTTAATTTATTACAGGGCCCCTATAAGGTTAAAACACCACAAACATGGCTTTTAATTCTAGCAACAGGAATAGCGACGATGGTTATTTTCAGTAGTCTATGTTTTTATCAGCTATATCAAAACCATGAACAACAACAACAAGAAGCCTCTTTAGAAAATAAAATCACGGCTATTTATAAAAAAAGTTTCCCTAAAGCACGCCGAATTATTAATCCCTATAGCCAAATGCGCTCTGGATTAAAAAAATTACAAAATAACCAAGCACAAACGGGAGATTTTATTCCTTTGCTGGCTAAATTATCACGCACACTACGAACACAAGATGCGATTCAACTTAATCAATTGGATTATCAAAACAAATCTATCAATATTAGCTTCTCTACGCCATCTTTAGCAAAATTAGAATATTTTAAAAATGCCTTAAGCCAACAAGGCTTAAAAGCAAGCGTTTCTTCAATCAATAAAGAAGAAGGTCATATTACGGCCCAATTGCTTATCACGGGGGGCAGATCATGAAAGATTGGTTTATACAAAAAACGGCTAATGAACAAAAAATTCTTGTTATAGCTGCCTTTATCAGCTTTTTATTACTTGCCTATGCCTTTATCTATTTACCCACTGCGCGTAGTAATACAACACTAGAAAAGCGCATAGCCACGCAACAAAATAATCTCATTACCATGCAATCTATGGCTAAACAAGTTCAGCAATTAAGTAGAACAAATAATGCGGCAGCCACAGATAGCACTCAAATAATGACTTTAATTGAAAGAACTGCCAAGCAACAAAAGCTTAATATTTCTCAAATTAAACCACTAAGTAAACAACGCTTATTAATTACCCTAGAAAACAGCTTATTCAACGATAACATTCGCTGGTTAGACAGCTTACAAAAAAAGAGTGCCATTTCTGTGGATAAATTCGGTACGCAAAGCAGTAAAGGCTCTACTCATTTTCAGATCACTTTAAGCTATTAACTATGTTGGCTTATAAAAAAATGCTTTTAGCTTATCTACTGCTGTGCAGCATTAGCTTTATACTTGCCTTATTACTCTTAACACCGATTAAAATCATTGCGAATCAGTTCATCACTGAATCACAATTAGGTCGCTTTAAATTATCTCAATTTGAAGGTAATCTTTGGCAAGGCTCCCTAAAAGCATCAGTTCAAAGCTACTTACCCATTCAGGTTCAATGGTCTATTTCACCTAGCCACTTACTTAATGAGCAGCCTGTAACAGAAATACACGTAAATAGCGGCCAATCACAGCTACAGATACACTCTAACTTTGAAAGTTTTATGCCCGCTTTAAGCGTACAAGGGCAACTCAATAGTGCTGAAATTAGCTCTCAGCTAAAATTACCTAACCGAACTAAAATGACGGGTATCATTCATATTCAGCACATGAAATTGAGTGACAATCCGCCTTATTTTATTAATAGTTTAGAAGCTCAATGGGAAGGTGGACGTGTTTCTGCAAACAATAATAGTAATCAACTTCCTGCTTTAAGCATCAAATCAGCACAAGTAGATAATAAGCTCATTAGTACTATTACAGAAACAAGCAACCAGAAAAGTTTAATCGAAATTATTGCAACACCAGATAAACAGGCTGAAGTTAAGATGACACAATATCTATTAAACTTAACTAATCAAGGTAAACTATCTGATAATGAGAATGACATTGTTATTCGTTTTACTGAAAAACTAGCATTTTAATTTTCCCATGAAAAAAATATTCCAATATAAAAAAACGCTACATATTATTGTCGCCCTACTCTGTATCGCTGGCACGGGGTTTCTAGCGCAATGGGTTTGGAAAATACAACAAGAACCCAAAGTCGATACTCTATCTGCACAGCAGCCAAAACAAAAAAAATCACTCAAAACAAACCCTACAAGAGTAGTCAATCATGATTTACGTGATATTTTAAGTGCTAACTTATTTAAGCAAAACACCCCAAAAAAAGCTGCACCTATTATTCAAAAACAAATACCTAAAACCAGTCAATCACTATTTCTACACGGGTTAATCAACTCATCAAACCCTAAAAATTCAATAGCGCTCATCTCGCATCAAAAAAACAAGGCTCCGCTGCCTTATCAACAAGATGACAAGCTACCTAATAATAGTGGCACTATTGATTTAATTCTCAATACTTATATACAAATAAAACACAATGGACGTTTAGAAAAATTAGAACTTTTACAAAATAAAAATGCTAAAGCACTCTCTAAAGGTTCAGTTAAACGCTCGCCCATATCACTTAAAATTTCCAACTTAGCAGATATTAAATCAAATTATACAAAAAATAAATCTGCGCTTTTATCCCAGTTTGGTTTAGTTCAATCAGGTAGTGGTATTAAATTGACCACTAAAAAAGGAAGGTTACCACCTGGTTTACGAGAAAATGAT
>Ga0209184_1000644_pt1 | contig 32699 bp, 39 predicted proteins | sample EN8Hudsemesocosm_2_FD_184627 | JGI IMG/M metagenome (GOLD analysis project Ga0209184, IMG submission 184627) | Methane-oxidizing microbial communities from mesocosms in the Hudson Canyon - EN8C Hudson Canyon (SPAdes) (version 2) | ecosystem: Environmental > Aquatic > Marine > Cold seeps | place... | reverse complement strand
TTATAGTAGTCATCGGTGCAACGACGGCCCCTGAGTATGCGTTTTGAAACAGAGTTACTTCTGCTAGTTCGAAGGTCTGGTTATGAACATCGGGTGCTTGGCGCTCAATATTCGTAACTAGCAGAAGTATGTTCCACTTAATTGACTGATGGGTAAACCAAAGAATTAATGGAACGGTCCAACTATAAGACGCTTAAGGCAAGGATCGAAACGGCCTAATTATTATGATTTGGATTTCTCGTAGAACGAGTGATTTGGAGTTAAAGCGATCCTTATCTGGAATGAAAAATACCGCTGGCTTCATAGCCAAAGCACTAGCTTTTTGAGTTCGTAGGACGCTGATGTTAAAAGTACAAAAGCGATACCTTTTTGTTTTGGCTTAATTCGTTTTTTTGATCATAATGAGAACCTCATGCACAAGATATAAGTGCCTACTTTTTATGGGTAAGACCACCACTACTATGATATCGAGCAAAGTCACAATTGAGAATACAGAGATCAAGATCGAACATGAGAATTGTTCTGATCCTAGTTGGTGTCGCGATAAAGAAATATTCATAGAATCTAATAGCTCTGATAACAACACACTGACTACGATTACTTTTAATGACTTCCTTAAAATATATGTGTTCTGGGAGTCGTTTACTTCTGCCGAATTCATTGATGTTCTCTATGTTCCCGAAACAAAAGTATTATTTCTCGGGTGTGGCTCTATTAGCGCAAGGGTTTGTACTAAAGATAGCAAACTTATCGATTTAGAATACGTTTGCCTTTTTTGGGGATTAAGTCGGCAAAATAGCTACATTCTTGAAACTGGAGAGCTAGATTGCTTCTTATATTCATTGGATGGTAAAAAGGTCTCAAGCTCAGCAGTAGACCCTCCATATGAAATGGAAGTCACAGAACAAGGAATTAAATTCACATCCATTGTCGGTGGTACAACGTGGTTACGATATGATAATGGTTAATAAGTGACTATGGCGTTGGTGAAAAAAATGCTTCCAGAATATTGGGTTACCTTTGTTGAATTAAAAGGGCTTACTAAAGCTGAAATAGAAATCCCTGCGGCAGCAGACCTTTCAGAAATTGATGATGAAGGTGTTGGTTTATACATCTTTGATGAGAAGATGTCAGATGATGAATCGTCCAATTATTATCCGGGTGTTGGCGTAATAAAATCAGGGTTTGTTCCAGTCGCTGGTTGTCAGCTTGGTACAGGTGATCCATATTTTATTAACATAAATGATGGTAAGTGTGGCCCACTTTATCGTATCTATCATGACCAAGTGTTTGATGAAAACTTTGATAGAGGAAGAGCAGTAGATTTAGTGCTTAAAAATTATGAAGACTTGGCCAGCTATAAAACCACCTAACCAACGGCTGCGTAAAAGGAAGTTATGAGCATCATTCAAGAAATTAAAGAATCATGGGGTTGGGTTGGAATAGATCCCGTCGAAGTTGTTGGTGAAAACGACTTTGGAAACTTGATGATCAAAGATTCTTCTAGTTGCTATTGGCGTATGTGTCCCGAGGATGTGTATTGTGAGGTTATAGCGAATAATCGAGAAGAACTGGATGCCTTGTCTGTAAGCCAAGACTTCTTAGAGGATTGGTATATGCAAGCTTTAGTCGAACAAGCAAGTGAGCACTTTGGCCCATTAATGAACGGCCAAAAGTATTGCCTCGTGACACCAGGTGTACTCGGTGGCGAATACGCTATTTCAAATATTAAAACAGCACCTCTAATAGAACTTATTCGCTTTTCAGGTGATGTTGCAAAACAAATTAAAGACTTACCTGATGGCGCACAAATTCAGCTAAAGGTGGTCGATTGAAATCACATAATAAAGCCAGCCAGAGGAACGCATTCTGCGTCCCTGCTGGCGGGCGTTATGCACTTAAGGAGATATCGTGCAAGAAGTAGATGATGAATTTTATGAAAGAGCAGATGCTCATATACAGTTATCCAATGAGCAGATAACTGAAAAAATTGGCCGCGGTAAAGTTAGTGCTTCGTTTATGTTTTCCGTCGCGAGATTTAATTCATATATTACGGCAACTGGGTGGAATAGCCGTGATGAATTAATTGCAGCAAAAGAAGAAGCTATAGAGTATTTTGTTAGCGAGTATCGAAAAATGCTTGAAGAAAACCTAGATGACCATATTGAAAACTTTGATGAATACATGGGCATCAAAGAGTAATTGCATAACAAACGCATGATAGTGAATCGGCCAAAAAACGGCCTCACAATATATGCTGTACGTTGGTGAATGAAGTAAACTTTCGAGCTATCGTGAAGAAGTTATTATGAAAAAAACAAGTATTCTAAAGCTTAGCGGTTGTCCTTCCTGTGGCGTTCCGATTGAAAGAAGTCAACTTCCAAAGTTTATGATCCTTTTTAAGTATGTGTGTAAAAATTGTGGCAAAATTTACTCTTTACCAAGAGCTTATGGTGGTATTTTATCAGTAGTTGGGATACTTTTTATGAGCTTTATTATGGCTATTTTCTCACTTAATTACTTGCAAGCTATTGTTATCGGAGGTGTCACTATTTCAGTTTTCGCTACATTTTTTGGCCCTATTGTTGAATTTAAAAACTTAAAGGGTAAACCTGTCGGTAAAGACCGAAAAGGTAGTGACTGCGAATGATTGAGTTGTCAGGAGTTATTGCAATGTAGTCGCACAACCAGGCAATGTTACGGAATTAAAGAGGTATACAATGGAGCGTCCTACTAAGGAACAGATAAGAGAATTACCTTTGTACTCAGGTCTTAGTCTTGTTGATATTGAGATTATTGAAAATGAATCAGATGCGGCGAAGGCACTACAGATTTTAATAAATGAGGTTTGTTTAGGGTTTGATACTGAAAGTAAGCCTATTTTTCGTAAGGGCGAAGTGAGCGCTGGTCCAACTTTAATTCAGCTTTCAACAGTATCAAAGGCGTTTCTCTTCCCAACTAGATTTCCTTCAGCCTTAGCTGCCGCTAAGGCAATACTAAGTAACCCAAATATAAAAAAAGTTGGATTTGGTATTAAAGGTGATAATAAAGAATTACGATCGAAATTAGATATTAATATTTTAAATACAGAAGATTTATCTGTTAAATTAAAGAACTTAGTTGGAGAAAAAAATAGTATTGGGGCTAGAGCTGCGGTTGCAATGGTTCTTAAATCTCGCTTAGGAAAAGGGGCTCAAAAGTCGAACTGGGGGAATTATCCTTTAAATAGAAATCAGATTTTATATGCAGCAAATGATGCTCACTCTGCGATTTGTACAGAAAAATCATTAGATTTAATTTAGCCATCTAAATATCAAGTTCGAAGTGTTGCGTCGACCTGTTGAACCCACCGAATCTTACTTGCGGTTTTCTGAGGATCTAAGAGGTAAGGCTAATACCTCACAGTTACCACTCTAGAGCGCTTTCCAAAGGTTTAATTTCTGTGCCTGTTAGCGATACTGTTTCGCCTGCCAAAATCTTACGAGGTTGATAGCCAAAGTGATAGCTATTGGATTCGTGGTAAGCTGATGGTGAAAGTACAAAAGCGATACCTTTTGATTAAGCTATAAAGTGCCTACAATACTAGGGGTTTAACAGATCAAGGGTCCGTAAACATACTGTTATAAGCACTAAAGGAACGTAAATTCAGGATGATCAAATTATTACTTAGTATATTTACAATTTTGCTTTTGAGTGGGTGCAGCACCTTAGTTACGCATGTCGGCTATACAGTAGATGAAATAACCACAGACGAAACAGAACTCGTTCATTCTCGTGTATATAGTGGCACTAAATTCAACTGGTCTTTCCAAGATACTTCTAGCGGCGGTAACATCTTTGGTTTATTCCTACTACCTGATTTAATAGTAAGTGCTGCAGCTGATACTGTTCTATTGCCCTTAACGTGGTTTCATGATGTGTTGCGGAAACCAACCGAAAATGGTCAATAATAAACATACTGCTATGTGAATGGAGAGTAATCGAGAAATGGATGTAGATGAGTTCTGGAAAATAATATCACTAATTGGTCAAGAAGCTCTTGAAGAGTGTGATGATGAAGAGGCTGTCGTGGCAATAGTTTCAGAATTATCTACAAAGTCTGAAGCGGGCATTGGTCAGTTTCAAGAGCACTTATCGCAAGCGTTGTATGCTATTGATGGGCAAAAGTGGATCGATGAGGCTGGAGATTCTAGTGGCTCTGGTGATGGTTTTCTTTACGCTCGCTGTTACGTTGTTGCAAGAGGCAAAGCATACTATTCAAATGTGTTGGCTAATCCTAGCTCAATGCCAAAAAGTTCAGATCAGTGGGCAGAGTCATTGTTGTACGTAGCTGGTCAAGCTTGGGCTGAGGTCACAGGTAATGACGAGGAAGATTACGACAGGGAATCAACATTAAGTTTTGAGTCATTTAGTAATGAAGCTCAGTGGTAAATCACATAACCAAGCTATCATAGGGTAATTCATGAAACTAAATGATGAAATTGAGTCCCTAAATACTTTGCTCAGTAAGTATGGAGAGGGGAGGTGGAAGCTACCTCCGGTTCATAACCGCAGTGACGTAACGCGCGTATTGCAAATGTTTGGTGGTATGGGTAGCTTAAATGATGTATATATCTGCAAAATGAATGGTCACAATATTCAGAAATCTGAAGAATCTAAGGTAAACAACAAGATTCGAGAACACTTAGAGAACATTCACAATGGGTGTACCAATTTTGCAAGTAAAAGCTAAAAAGTGATAGACGGACCGAAGGGCCCGCCATCACACTGTTAAATGGCAATACATATGAAACATGAACTCTGGATAGAAAATGAGGATGAGCAAACGTTTTGTTTATCTGGTCCTCAAGGCGACGATGCTCGAAATCTTTTAGATACTGGTGCCAAACTTGTTTGGACTTGTGAAGCCTCATCAAATTTTGAAGCAATGACCAAGTATTATGAGTATGTGGGCTGGGGAGAATACACCACAAATTTCCCAGAGCATGACAAGAAAACTTATGCAGAGCTTGGGTGGACATGACTGCATTTAATAAGTGATAGACGGACCGAAGGGCCCTACCATCACACTGTTAGAGTAAATTATGGAAGTCCTAATAAATGCCAATGAGTGTGATTCTTCAACGGTTAAACTAGCTGAAGAGTTAAGAGAGGTACTAGCCAAAATAGTGGAACAACTCTCTGGTAATTACGGTGGCGACATCGAACACTTATGGGTTGATATTGAGCTTTCCGAGATGAGCGCTCAGGTTTTTGGTAAACCACCTAAAGCTTTTCGGTTTCAGAAAAGAGTTTCTGGTGCTTCGCGCATGGGGCTTCCAGCAATACCAGATTCTTTTAATGTTGGTCATTATAGTGTTCGCCCAGACTTTGAAATGATCAAGCAAAATACCATTGAGCAAAGTATTCATTACATTATTGGGTTGGTATACAAATCTACAGAGGCTTTATTTCCAAAACAAAAGAAATTAGGCGGTTTCGATGTATCGAGTTTTAGAAATGATTTTCTGTTTGCTTGTACTAAATTAGGCTTTACCGTTAACAATGAATCACTCTAAAAAGTGATAGGCGGACCGAAGGGCCCTGCCATCACACTGTTAAGTGTATTTCTTCTACGATCTATTTATAACTAAAGAGAGATTCGTATATGGCATTACTTTCGAAAGAGGAAGCGAAGTTACAAAAGAAAGGAGTCCCAAATATGTCTCTTGATGAGTTAAAAGAATGGGTAAATATCTGTACTAGAAATGAAGAGGCTGTAAGTCATAATAAAGCACGCCGTAGTTGGAAAGATGGTCGTCGAGAGGCACAAGAACGCATTGAAAAACTATCCACTTAAAAGTGATAGACGGACCGAAGAGCCCGGCCATCACACTGTTATGTTTCAGGATGAAAATGAACAATTCTCATATAGTCATATTTGATGGAGTGTGTAATTTCTGCAATGGGGCGGTAAACTTCATCATTAAAAGAGATCCTGGATCAAAGTTTGTGTTTACTCCAATGCAATCTGAATTAGCAAAAGAACTTATGCTCAAGTATCAAGTTGAAAATGTGGGCATCGATACTTTTCTTCTTATCAAAGATGGCCGGTGTTTTATGTTCTCAAGTGCAGCCCTCGAAATCACAAAAGACCTATCAGGTTTCTGGTGCTTATCCTTAGTATTTAAAATTGTGCCAGCCAAAATACGTGATTTCTTTTACAAAGTTTTTGCTCGTAATAGGTATAATTTGTTTGGTCGTAAAGCTACGTGTATGGTGCCAACAAATGATGTAAAGAGTAGGTTTATCGGTGTATAAAGAACATAACAAACTGCTCAAACATCGTTCCGGCCCAAAGAGACGGGCCTCCACTGGACTCGCTGACGCTCGCCGTTTAGCAGCTTGTTGAACGTAAAATGAAAATATACATATTGCTCGCATTATCGGTGCTCTTGACTGGTTGTGTATCTACAAAAAAATTGACTCAAGAGTCCCGATTTGGAGGTGAGTTAGGCCAAAAACAGCTCACTCATAGTGCTGTAATTTGTACTGTTGAAAATGATGCATTGTTTGAGCGTAACTTGCCCTCGCTAAAACTATACAAGGACAATCTTTCTGGTAGTTGCCCTACAGGTAAGTTTGTAAATGTGCTTTCCGATGGCTCGTTTATCGAATTCAATAAGGTATCTCGTACAAACCTGTTTGCACTGTTTTATACTGAGCACTGGTTCCTAGAAGGTTCTGTTGTGTTAAATAGTAATACAGTAAAATTTTATTATTACTGGGGCATCGGCGATTGTTGTGAAAATACACCACCGTCATGGGAGTGGGAGCCTAAGTTTTGGCAATAATAAAACGTATAACAGTATGTTTAAATAGGAGTAGGAGTACAAATGGATATTTTTCTTAAGGGTAAAGCATGGCAAGTTTTCTTATTGCTAGTTGTTATTCCCTTTGGGTTTCAAGCTGGGTTGATGAGCTTTATGTTTTCCTCAGAAACAAACCCTGAGTTATTGTTCAAGGTTGTGCCGTTAATCATGATGGTTTTCATGGCAGTTTTCTTGTTATGGTTTTGGTCGCTTGGCGTAAAAATTAATAACCGCGTACCTGTTGAAATAAAGCCAAAGTCAAAATTTTTCAAGTTCAGTATTATTTACGCAGCTGTTTATGGTTTAGTCTTTCAGTTGTTTTTTATATCTGCTGCAAGTGGTTCCAATCTTGGTGGCGCAATGGCTCTAATATTTCCAATGCATCTACTTGGTATGTTTTGTATGTTCTATGCTTTGTACTTTGTAGCGAAGAATATCGCTACATTCGAGCAAGAAAAAGTAGTTAAGTTTTCTGAGTTCAAAGGGCCCTTTTTCTTGTTGTGGTTTTTTCCAATAGGCATTTGGTTTCTACAACCAAGAATCAACCGAATCTATGCAAACAACACATAATAATTGTTTAACGGACCGGCAGGATTCGTTAAACATACTGTTATGTTTTTTAGAGTACGTTTATGACTACCATAATTAAAATAATTGGAGCTCTTGCAATTATTGCCGCGATATCCGGTCTGTGGATGACGATCTTTACAGATTTATCAGGCCCAGGAGGAAAAACGGCATTAGCTAGTATGTACGTATTTCAATTGCTTGTCGGGGCATTTTTAATTTATGGGGCTCACCTTAAGAAAGTTGGGCATGACTTAGCTAAAAAGGTATATCCATCAAGCATAATGGCCATGATATTGTTCACTGCTTTTGCGTACCGTTGGTTCTCGTATGGAGCTTAAACATACAGTTAAATTCCAAATCATATGCTGAAATTACGTTATTTAATCACATTGTGTACCTCGCTCCTATCGGCTTGCGATGTGCCTGAAGGGTACGAAAAAGAGCTAATCGACAATGATATTTGGCCGCAAACCATTAGTGGTACATTCACACTATTAGATTCTGATTTAGGTGATGGAAAATATGCCGAATGGGCAATAGGTACGTTAGATGTGCAAGGCAAAAATGATGGTGTATTAATCGAGTTCCGAGGCAATGTTCTCAAAAAGGCAGGCATTGATTTAGAGTTTAACATTCCTGATCCTGTAACCGTTTCTGTTGAGTCTCCAAAAGAAATGTATTTTCAAGTTCAGGGGATAATCGAACAATGAAATTTAACCAGGCTAAGCAATGGACTCTGAACATCCCCCGCTTTAACGGACACTAAAAAATTCACTTTTGCTCAAAATTGATACCTAAATATAGTGATTTCGTTAAATAAAAAGGTATCGCTTTCAGGATCCTACTCGCGTTTTTCTAGCGGACTGATAGGTATCACTAATAACTCATAACTGGGGGTTTTAGAACCTAGGGAAAGGGTTCGCTTTTGCTCACGAGCCTTGGTTAGTCATTTTTAGTTTCAGGATTTTCTGGCCAAGGATAAAAAACGCAAGCAACGGAGTTAAAGCGATACAAACTCAAGTAACGAAAAACCGCTAGCTCCTAAGCAAAAGCGTTCCTTTTTGTTAAAGTATTTTCGTTGTAAATTAGCCCCTTTTCTAAAAAACGATTATCGCGAAGTAGACATTTAATAGAAACAAACTTATGGTCTTAAAACGAGATAATTGAATGGCGCGTTACAAAGGTTAAGTGATGACTATAAGCTCAGGTAAGGATGTAGATGAGTAAAAAAGAAATGTTGAATGCTGTAAGAGGAGGAACTACTGCCCTTGTTGAGCAGCTATTAATGTCCGACCCGTCTTTGCTTAATGAAGTAGTTATTAGCGGAACATGGCTTAATCATGCCGCTGGTAAAAATCAGATTAGTATAATGAGTTTGCTGGTTGAACGTGGTATTCCTGTGGATGGTGATAAAAAATGCGATTCTCCTCTAGTTTCTGCGATAAGCAGTGGAGCAAATGAAGCTGTTCGTTGGCTGATTAAGCATGGCGCTAAAGTTGATGGTAGTTAAGAAGATGCTGCTCCTCTATCTATGGCCATACTTCGTAATGATATTGATACGGTCAAGTTACTGCTTAGGAATGACGCGAGAACAGATATCACTTGGGGGCATCTTAACTACTCCCCTCTAACATTTTCAGAGTCATTCGGAGATGAGCGTAAAGAGATTTTTGATATCTTAAAAGGCAAGCCAAGGGCTAGTCTTACATCACTAGCAGTAGATGACTGCAAAAGCCCATATATAAAGCACCTTGAAGAGTATTATGGAACTCCCGATAAATTAAAACTATCTAAAATAGTTTGTGACTTTCCTGTATCAATTTACACTATCACGACTCCAGATGGATCTTGTAAGGTATTAGCAACGGAGGGTATGAGTGCTAGAGCTATGACCGTACCTGAGGAGTTAAAAGATTTTAAATATGCAGAACTTATGATGTTCTTGCCTGGCAACTGGCCTATAGATGACGAGTCTTTAAAGAAGAATGAGTTCTCGTGGCCTTTCGAATGGTTGCAAAGACTGGCTTACTACCCTCATGAAAATAAAACGTTTTTAGGTGGTCGAAGTGCCACGTTTTCAAATGGCGAGCCTCCCGATGCAATAACTGAGGGTACTGAGCTATCAGCTTTTTTGGCACTAAGTCAGGATATTCAGTCAAATCAGTTCATTGACCAGAGTGGGAAGAAAGTTCAAATATATAAAGTGATACCTATTTTTAAAGAAGAACTAGAGTTCCAAAGAAAAAACGGAACGGGGCTGTTGTTGGAGAGATTCGCTGAATTTAATATACCGACAACGATAGATTTAGATCGCATAAATACTTGTAAATAGAGTATTTATACTTAAATTAATGAGGTGTTCATTGATCTAATTTTTCCTAAAGGGCAATCTCTGAATTTCAATTCGATGCCTTCAGTATCACAATAACTACCTAGATATGACGAGCACCTAGGGCTGAAAGTGCTTATGACAAAGCGCTAGCTAACGACCTTAAGCAATCCTTTTCGTTTTGTCTTAAAGTGTTTATTTAGACGTTTAAACTAACTCCTATGAGCGTTCGCTTTTAGTTTATAGCGAACATTTTTTGTAAACCCCATTAGTACCGAATTACCTTTTTTGCTGACAGTGCGGCCACATATGGCTCGTTTTAATTTCTGTGAAAACCTATAAATGCATTGCTTTGTCACAGAAGTAACTAAGAAAATCCAATAAAATCAGTCGTATAGGTTTTTTCCTGGAGTACATATTAGACCCCTCACTATTTCTGCATATGAGCCCTCCCTAAGTCGTGGGGTGAAGGCGAATTTTAAAAGCTATTTTTTTCTTTTAAAAACAAGATATTATAGTGGGAAATATAGAGATTACTTGTCATGCATATGAGGGGGTCTCACTATACAAATGTTAGGCACCCATATGAGATATATCATTATTCTTTCTATATTTTTGATTGCTGGGTGTAGCGAAAAAATAGATACGTTTTCATTTACCAATTTAAGCGATAAAGATATTTATATTAAAAAAGTTGATGGCTTTAGTCGTGAGCCGGTTACAGGTTATTTGAGTTCAGGTGACAACGCGTCAAATATTGATATGGCGTCGACTCAAACTGACTTATGTAAGATTTATTGGGGTTTTACCAATGATAGAGATGGTGGAATTCCCGATGAATATACAGCTACAGAATGCAACTTGAGTGAACTTGGTTCAAATATAAATGCTATTAGCTTTACTTTCACAAAGGGTAGAGCGTGGGATGTTAATCAATTTTCGGTGGAATAAAGTGCCTAAGCGGCTCCACCGGACAAATTTCCGCTGTCATCTTTTGTGCAAAAATACGCACAAAAGCCGCCATCAAAAATTTGCTCGGTGAGCCGGGCGTTGGTTTATATGAATAATATGAAACAAGGAATTTTTTGGAGTGGTATGTTATATGCCTTGCTCTACTTCCAATACGGTTTTCAAGACGGTTCGATTTTATTTTCTCGTGGTATGTATTGGCTATGTTCATTCTTTTTTGTTTTAGGTGTAATTAAGGCTATTAAACTGCGTAGCTGGGAAAGCTCAATATCAAATATAGCTTTCATTGCTTTTTTAATATTATTTCCAGTAGTCTCAGTGTATTTTCAGTTTGTAGAACTGAAATGGTTCTTAACGTATTGGGTTGCAGCTTTGTTCAGTGGGTTACTAGTTTGGGGCTTGGGCGGTGCTTCAAAGAAATTTAGATCTTGAGGGGTTTTAAACCCCAACAAGTTTATCAAACATCGTTCCAGCCACAAAAAAACGTGGCCTACACTGGACGCGCAAAGAGACGCGCGTCGTTTATAAAAGCGTTAGACAATCGTGAGTAAAATGAAATATATTGATTTAAAGGGTATTTTCTTAGGTGGCTTTTTTAGTCTTCTAGGTGTCGTAGTTGTAGCTATAGTTTCTAGCATTTTTATAATATCGATGTTTGGTAGTAGCGAGTATGAAGATACATACACAAACCCTGAACTTGTCATTCTCACCATTGGTTGCATAATTTGCTATCTTTGGTCAGGCTTTATCATTTCCAGAATTTCGAAAAATGGAAAGCTTGTAAATCCTCTACTTGTTTCTTCTATTGTAATGATATTGGCATTTTTTCCTGTCAGAGAAGTTCCAATTTGGTACATGGTTATTTCCGGTATTATTGCTCCTCCTTTGTTTTATTTAGGTGCAAAGTTTAACTTATTAAAGGCAGCAAATTTTGAAAGTACCGGCGGTAGTACTTCTGAAAAACTTTCGGTGTTCCAAATTTCCATTCTACTGGTTTTAGTGATTATTGATTTAAGTGTTAATTGGAGTGCAGTTGGTTCCTATCCAGAATCGACCTTAGAAAACATAGGTCTTCTTTTCTTGGTTTCTTTTATGTTTTCTGCGGTTATAAATTTAATTATTCTAATTTGGAAGCGTCCTGGTAGCTTGAAGACTCACTGGAAAGGGTTTTGTATTGGTCTTTGTTTTTCAACACTTGTTGGTCTCTTTGCAGGGATGGCTCCAGTAAATGTCTAACAAGGCCATCTTGCGGAACTTGAACTTCCCCCGCTTTAACGGACACCTTCGTTTAAAATAATGGTCGATTTCGGGGTAGAGCGAACCTTAAAAACAAACATGTTAAGGGCTTTTTTTGTACTTAAACTACATAAGTCGAATGAGCGCTTTTGCTCAAGAGCCTTGGTTAGCCATTTTTTGCTTCTGGATAATCTGGCCAGGCCCTAAGAATGCGGGCTAAGGAGTTAAAGCGATACATATTCGAATAACTAAAAACCGCTAGCAGTAGAGCAAAAGCGCTCCCTTTGGGTGCATCGAAATACCGCTAGTTTTGAGCAAGAAGCACTACATTTTAGAGCACCATACAACCCATAGCAAAAGCGATACCTTTTGAATATCCCCAAACCGCAGGTTACCAGTTATAAATCGGTCTGTTATTTCCCTCGGTGTGAAATAGTTCTCCTGAACTTCTCTAAAGAAATCACATTCTGGCTTTAATATATGGGTTAGTTAGTTCGCATATCAGTCCTTTATGTTGTTTGAAATTTAGCCTACTCATGGTATAAAGCGTGCGATTTTATGTAACTTTGTGTTCCGCAATGTATCTGAAGTGTAAATCTTATGAGCTGGGCAGCAAAGGAAAGTATATTGACAAATTTTTATCCGTCTCTTTTTATTGAGTGTCGATGTTTGTACTAAAGGAACTTACTTTTACCCTTTAAATCATGAAAATAAAGCTGAAATATCAAATGGACTTGGTCTTAGACAAAAGGAATTGATCTCTCCTTTCTATGTCCTCGTTTACCTTTTTGCATTAACTAACAGGCTCTGCTGTGAATCGATATATTATAATTTGTCTCTTATCTTTAGTCTCTACATATGCTCAATCCTCTCAAGAAGTATGGTATTTAACGTTTAATAATAATGATACTTTTTCTGGCCCAGGGCCTGCCTGTCAATTTGCTGTGCAGCAATATTTTGATGCTTATGGTGGGAACTCGTCTGGTCAAGGTGTTGGTGGCGGTGGATTGTTAGGTGGAGGAAAGATGATCGGTAATACCTGCTTTATATCGGTCACTGCTACAAATACAGGAGAGCAATATTGGAAGCAATTACAAACTGCTTATACTAACAGTTCACCTGAGTACTTACTCTCTGCCAATGACAATGACGGCTCTGATAATTGTGAAGGCAACCCTTGTGATGTCGTCACTGGCCGTAAAACAGAAACTTTCTCAGATTACACTGCAAAATCAATTAAATTCGATCGTCTCTATAACTCACAAAGCATTGACAGTGGATCCCGTTTAGGTGGCTTTTGGCGACATAGTTTTGAAGCCCGACTTAATCAATTTAGTACATACACGTTTAGTCCGAATGTAGCTAAATACCCACCCGTTGATAACTCTAAAAAGTCGGCCAGTTACCAAACAAGAGACCAGGCTTGCGAAAGTGGTTGGAGCGAAATTAAAGCGGAATATAGAGCAGGGTCATTAAGCGCTTTTCAAGCTTCTTGGGATACAGGGAATGAACGTTGTGTTGTCAGAGATACAAACGGAAAAATTCTTGCAAGACTAACTATTGCTATTAGTGGCTGGCATAACGGGGTTGTAAGCCCATCGTTATCATTAGGTCATCAAGTCTCTACACCTGATGGTGTGATGTATAGTTTTCAATCTGACGGTGTAGGAGGATTTTACGAAGATCATGGTGAAGCAGCCTCTCTTGTCATCAAAGAAGAGGTCGTTGTCTTCACTAGCCCGTCCAATGAGATTTATGAATTTGAAAACAAGTTGTTAATATCCAAGACCTTATCAGACGGCACATTACTCAGTATTACTCGTGATGAGTACAGATTAATTACATCCGTTAATGACCCTCATGGCCAATCAATCAGCTTTGAGTACAATGAAAACAGTCAGTTAACGTCAATGACGCATGCGGATGGAGTGATCCAGTATACGTATGATGCGAATTACAACCTATCAACGGTTACCTACGAAGATGCATCAACTATTACCTACCATTATGAGAATTTAGATTTTCCTAATCATTTAACGGGCTATACCGACCAGAATGGTATTCGTTTTGCGACTTGGACCTATGACGAAGACGGGCGAGCTACAAGTAGTCAGCATGCGGTTAATGTTGAAAAAGTCGAGATGGAGTATTTGTCAGATCGAACCATCGTGACTGATGCTTTAGGGGCACAAAGAACTTATCACTTAGGAAACTTGGGTGGAAAGCGAGTGGTTACCAATGTCACGGGTGATCGCTGTAAAGACTGTAATAATAATGGGGCACAAACCAGAGAATATGACGACAATGGGTTTCTGACTTCCAAAACTGACTGGGAAGGCAATACTACTCATTATTCCTACAATGACTTAGGCTTAGAAACGGAGCGAACCGAAGCCTATGGCACTGCGCTTGCGGGTACAACCACGACGGTTTGGCACGATAGCTTTATATTACCGGCTCAAATAACGGATGAGGGTCGTATCAGCCGTTTTGAATACGACGAAAAAGGCCGTCTACTTTTAAGATCAGTAGAAGATACCAACAATACATCGTTGCCTTTACAAAGTTGGTTATACACTTACTCGGAATCAGGATTGTTAACGTCTATTGATGGGCCTATAACGGGCACATCAGATATCATGACAATGGCTTATGATGAGCAGGCGAATCTAATATCAGTCGCTAATGCATTAGGCCATACAAAAGTTTATAGCGAACATAATGGCTTGGGTCTACCCGGTAAAGTCGTGGATGAAAATGGCCAAGAAACACTATTAAGCTATTCCTCACGTGGTAATTTGGAAAGTGTCACGCTCAAGGGAGATAATGAGGCAGGGAGCGCCGATGCCATCACCTTATTTACATATGATGGCGTTGGTCAAGTCACACAAGTTACATCACCAACAGGAGAGGTAACTTCCTATGAATATGATGATGCTCGCCGTTTAGTTGCGATTGTGAATGGTTTGGGTGAACGCATTGAATACATCCTAGATCTGATGGGAAATGAAACGCAACGCGCAATCAAAAACACGATCCAAGAAACGGTTTATTCTCAATCCTCGACCTATGACAAGCTTAGTCAATTATTGAGTACAATCTCGCCGTTGGGTGATGAGACGATCTTTGAATATGACGCGAATGGTCAGCAAACAAAGATCATTGATGCGATGGGACAGCACTGGGTCAGCCAATATGACGCTTTACAACGCTTAGTCTCAAAAATAGATCCTGAAATTAATGAAATTCAATATAGTTATGATGCGCTCGGTCGAGTGAGTACTGTGACGGATCAGCGAGGACTTGTTACAACTTATACTTATGATGCATTTAATAATGTACTCAGCCAAAATAGCCCAGATACTGGCCTAACAACGTATCAATACAATGAAGCTGGAAACCGAACGCGTCAAATCGATGCAAGAGGTGTGATAAGTGAATACAGCTATGATTCACTCGGTCGTTTAACGACTGTTCATTACCCAGATCAGCCGAATGAAGATATTACTTACACCTACGATGACACAACGAACCAAAACCAAGGCATTGGACGATTAACCGGCGTTGTCGATCAGTCAGGGAGTGAAAGTTATCGTTATGATGGCGCAGGTAACCTGATCAAAGTCACTCAGACACTCGAAGGTATATCGTATGTTACTCAATATGCTTATGACCAGGCAGGTAAAGTTACTCAAATTAAATACCCGTATGGCAGATTGGTAAACTATCAATATGATTTAGCAGGACAAATTTCACAAATCTCCACACAAGTTGACGCACTCTCAAGTGAAGAGCTTGTTATTAATACGGCGAGCTATCAGCCATTTGGTCCATTAAATGAAATGACGTTTAGTAATGGCGTTACACGCAGTATGAGCTTTGATCAAAGCTATCGTTTAGCAGGGCTGAATAGTGTGGTTCAAGAACTAAGTTATGGTTACGATGCAAATGGCAATATAACGCAAATAACAAATCAGCAAGATGTAGCACTTAGCGAGCAGTTTTCATATGATAGTTTGAGCCGACTCAAGACCGCTCAAGGTAATTATGGCTCACTCGCTTACAGTTATGACGCCGTCGGTAATCGACTATCAAGAACGAAAACAAACGCAATGGATACGCTTACGGAAAGCTATAGTTACGCGCCCGATAGCAACCGTTTACTCAGCATACTTGCCGATGATAATTCCAGCATAAGTGAGCGACTACTTGGTTATGCTGTTAACGGAAATATTCAAACGGATCAACAAGCAAGCAAGCAACTTGAACTGACTTATAACGCTCAAAATAGATTAGAAGAAGTTTCAAAAAATAATGAAACGGTTGGCTTGTATGTACATAATGCAGCGGGACAGCGCGTCATTAAAGTTGCTATAGAGCCAAATGCGAACCAGCACTTTCAGTACAACCTGAATGGCCAACTGTTATCCGAAGCAGACTACGACAAAAATATACTCACTGAATATATTTATTTGAATAATCAACTGGTAGCAGTCCAAAAAAGTGAAGGGCCAGAGTTTTTTAATCAAGCGCCACAAATAGGATCAACACCGATCACTGAAGCAAAAGAAGGTGTACCTTACCAGTATAACTTTGTGGCGACAGACCTTGAAAATGACTCGCTTGTGTACAGCTTACAATCTGCACCATCTGGAATGTCGATTGATCAGGCGGGTAAAATCAATTGGCTTCCTTCTGCGGACCAAGTTGGTGATCATGAAGTGATTATTTACGTGTCTGATGGGAAGAATACGACAGAGCAAGGTTTTTTTGTTTCAGTTCTTCTAAACGGAGTCCCGATCAACGCCATTTCAATCACTGATGCTCTGATACTTGAAGATGAAATATCAAATCTAACCATTGAAAGTGGAACATTCGTTGACCCTGAAGGTGGAGTGTTAAGTTACGTGGCGACTCAAGCTGATGGCTCAGCTTTAGCGGGTTGGCAAGTCTTTGATGCTCAAAACCAAGTGTTTACTTTTAGCCCTACGAATAGTGATGTTGGATCTTATACATTAAGTGTTAGTGCCATAGATATCATTGGAAAAAGCGTACAAGTTAGTTTTGAATTAACAGTTCAAAATGTGAATGATGCACCTTTAATTGTATCTCCTTTAGGTGAAAAAGCTGTTCCTGAAAATAGAGTTTACACACACGAACTGAGTGACGCTTTTACGGATATTGATGCAGGAGATTCACTAATTTACACCGCTTCATTTTCAGATGGTTCAGTGTGGCCTATTTGGCTGACATTGGATTCAGTAACAGGCTTATTAGAAAGTAACCCTAGTAGTGAAAATGTTGGTGATTATTCCATTGATATAACCGCGACAGATTATGTCGGAGAATCAGTTACAAGCACTTTTGTATTAAAAATTGAAGCGCTATCTTTTTATGTATTAGACAATACTGATACACAAATCACTCAAGTGGGTACTTGGCCGAATACGACGACAGGGGCAGGGTTTATTGGAGATGACTGGTTGTATCATGATGCTGGAAATGGCGCTAATACGTTTTCGTGGCATTTTCCAAATGGTGCCGATAGATATGAAGTATACGCTAACTGGGTTCCCAAGGACGTCTGGGCTTCAAATGCGGAATACATTATTGAAACAACTAGTGGACCTGTTTCAGTTCGTGTAGATCAACGTACTGGAGGAGCCTATCAGCTACTGGGTACGTTTGATTTACCTGATAATGCTACTGTCACAATAACAGACGATGCTGATAGTTATGCGATTGCGGATGCCATTAAAATTAAGAAAGTAGGCCCATTACAAGTTCTAGATACTGACGGAGATGGAATAGCCGATGGAGTAGATGCCTTCCCTTCCGATATGTCGGAGTGGTTAGATACTGATGGTGATGGCATAGGCAATAATGCAGATGAAGATGATGATAATGATCAGGTTCCAGATGCCTATGAAATATCTCATGGAATGGACGCGTTGGATAGCTCTGATGCTTCAGCTGACCCGGATGGAAATGGCTTAACGAATTTACAAGAATTTCAACAAGGACTGACGCTATCTTTTTATGTATTAGACAATACTGATACACAAATCACTCAAGTGGGTACTTGGCCGAATACGACGACAGGGGCAGGGTTTATTGGAGATGACTGGTTGTATCATGATGCTGGAAATGGCGCTAATACGTTTTCGTGGCATTTTCCAAATGGTGCCGATAGATATGAAGTATACGCTAACTGGGTTCCCAAGGACGTCTGGGCTTCAAATGCGGAATACATTATTGAAACAACTAGTGGACCTGTTTCAGTTCGTGTAGATCAACGTACTGGAGGAGCCTATCAGCTACTGGGTACGTTTGATTTACCTGATAATGCTACTGTCACAATAACAGACGATGCTGATAGTTATGCGATTGCGGATGCCATTAAAATTCAACAAGTAGCGGAATAGGGAGGTTCCTATGAAACAGATTAATAAAATACTTTTAGTTCCTGTGTTTATGATTGTTGTCTTGCTTTCAAGTTTTGTAAAAGGCGATTCACAAATCTTTTATATACACAACGACCACTTGGGTACCCCTCAAGTGGTGACTGATGAAAATCAAAATGTAGTATGGGAAGGTGAATACGGACCATTTGGCGAGCTGGTTTCTGTAACCGGTGCGTTAGATCAGCCTATTCGTTTTCCGGGACAGTATGCTGATGAGGAAACAGGCTACTATTACAATTACTATCGGGATTACGACCCCACTTTAGGGCGGTATATTCAGTCTGATCCTATTGGTATTATGTTGGATAACTTTAGTCCTGATATGATTGTTGCTGAAAGTATGGGGGCTGTTGAGTTACCTTACGACGTAGACCCAGGATATATTAATCACTCATATGCATATGTAGATAGCAATCCTTTAGTATATAGTGATCCAAACGGTTTAAGTGCTTTAGCAATTCCAGGGTTTTGTGCTCGTAATCCAGCGTTGTGTGCTAGTGCAGCAGCAGCTGCTGTTAGTTCTTGCGGTATAGATCCAAATACGCTGTCAAATGCAGCGGGTGCTTGGTATGGCCCTCAATTGAGTTTCTGGGCTGCTGCTTCTGGCATGTTTAAAACTGGTGAAGGTGGTCGAAATGGTGGTGCAGATGGAGGTGGGAAACAGGGCCACAATACTACTAAAAATGGTAGTAAGAAGAAATCAAATGACAAGCACACCAAAAAACGTCCAGGTACTAAAACCAAACAGCGAAAAAAGAAAAACTGGCATCAACGCTAACTGTTTTATTGAGGTATGTCGTGAAAGAAACACTTAGAAAGGCTTTTGAAGGTGGAATGAAGGTTACAGTTGAGTCTGAAATTGATGATGATATAGAGGTATATCATTGCTTCATAGTTGGCTTAACTGAAGACTTTGCTTGTTTATTCTTGTTGAGCGACTGGCATTATGATGGGATACAAATAGTGCCTGTGGAGTTTATTACTGGCCTGGAAAGTGGTGAATTTGAAGCGACTTATCATAGAATACTGGATAAAGAAGGGGTGCTTCCCAATATCAAAATACCTAGCTGGTTAGACCTTACTAATCTGGAGTCTATCACTAGGTCAATAAAGGAAAATCATAACAACCTTATGATTGAAAGTAGAATGGAATCATCGGATGAATACGTTATTGGAAAGATTACCGAAATTGAAAAAGATAGTCTAACTTTAAAAGGGTATGATGCCAATGCTAGATGGGAGGATGGAAGTTACGAAATCCCTTTTTCTGAGATAACTTCGATTAAATTTGATGATGAATACACCAATATTATGGTCAAGCATATTAGTTAGGTTTTGTTTGATTTTCCAGAGTGTCTTGTCTAAGGCAAGGCTCTTCTAAGAACCCGCTAGGCAGGCTCGGCTGTAGTAAAAAGGTGACTCATCTAATTAGTTGATGCGAAAATGGGCCTAGTGATCACTAGGCTTTTTTGTTTGTGGGTGTTTTGAACTTAATTCTATTTAATAAGGGCTCGTATTGACTGATTTATTCTTGGCAGCAGATACTGCATATGATCAGGGTGATTTGGAATTGGCTTTCAACTTATTTAGTCAGGCCGCGAATAAAGGTGATGATTCAGCAATGAGCCGTTTGTCGATTATGTATTCCGAAGGAGAAGGTGTTCTTCGCAATATTGACCAATCAATTTATTGGGACTTGAAAGCTATTGCAGCAGGAAGCGTTGTTTCACTAAATAACTTGGCAATTACCTATAGGACGGATGGTGACATTGAAGAATCAAAAAAGTGGTTTGAGAAGGCAATTGAAGCAGGTGACGGAGATGCTGCATTAGAGCTTGCTAAGACCTATCTGACCTATGAAAACAATAAGTTGCAGGCACTTAGCTATCTTCAGAAAGTAATTGTTAGTGATGATACATGTGAAGACTCAGTAGAAGAAGCTAATTATTTGATAAATGAGCTAGGAAAAATGACATGAGTTTTGACTCTTACATGTATGAGCTAAATGGATATATAAAGCCCTACAGAGAATATCAGGTAATGAGATTCGGTATGACTTTTGTGAAACAAATTATGATGAAGCCATTGGTGGTTATTTTTTGATGAGTGAGAGCAAAGCACCAAAGCCTCCGTCAAAAGAAGTGTTGATAACAATGCTTCGATTTGCGTTGATAGAAATCCGGTCGTCAGACCAGTTGGAAGTGTCTAAGAGGTTAGCAGACATATTTCATATATTGCCTGCTCAATTGTTGATGGAGTGGGATGATGAAGTTAACTTGAAAGCGTATGAACAAATATTAAATAGAGCTGCTCGTTGTGGGTTGGAACGTTATATTAATGACCTTCAAATAACTGCTGAAAAATCACTGACAAAATAGAGTCTGTTGACTGAAAATATAAGGCCCAGCATATGCTGGGCTTTTTTCTATCGACGAGTTCAATTAATACGATAAATGTGCGCACGTTATCCAGCAGGCCGAGCAGAGCAAATTGGTTCCGGTGGGCAAGTTTGCGCAGTGGTCTAGGCAAGATGGGCCAGCGCCCATACACAATGCGTTTATCAAAACTTTTTAAAGTAAGCCAGGTGTTGAGCTTGAGATAAAAAGGTATCGCTTTCGGGTTCTTGCTCGCCGTTTGCTGACACACTAAAAGGAACGCTTTTAACTCATAGCTAGGGGTTTGAGAACCTAAGGAAAGGTATTGCTTTTGCTCAGAAGCCTCCATTAGCTGCACTTTACGAAAAGCTAATTTAGCTCTGATTCTAGAGAAGACAAAAGGTATCGCTTTGCGGCCCAAAGCCATGGGTTTTCTGAAGTTCCAAGAGGTAGTGCTTTTACCTCATAGCCAACGGTCTCCCGACATTCGAAAAGGGTTCGCTTTTGCTCCAGCCTGTGTGAAAACTGTGGACTATTTCTTGCTGTAGATAATTTATAAACATGAGCAAATAATCTAATAAGCATCACCTCAAAAGTACTAAGTTTGGTATAATTACGACAGCATAAAAACAAGGAAGTGTAGCTGTCATGTCCCATCATATTATCGGTAGAAATCGCTTACAGGCGACATTTTTTCCTGAAGTGCTAGATGACTTCGTCAGTACAGAAAATCCTGTCAGAGTAATTGATTATTTTGTTGATGAACTCCCCTTGAATGAACTGGGCTTTCTTGGCGTTAAGCCAAAGGATACCGGTAGACCTGGTTATCATCCAGCGATGATGCTTAAGTTATATCTCTACGGCTACCTGAATCGTATTCAATCTTCACGTAGATTAGAGCGAGAGGCCAATCGAAATATTGAGCTGATGTGGCTCACTGAACGACTTGCGCCAGATTTTAAAACCATTGCTGATTTCAGAAAGAATAATGGCGAAGGTATCAAGCAGAGCTGCCGAACCTTCATTGGTTTGTGCCGACAGCTTAATATGTTTAGTGATGCTGTGGTTGCCATTGATGGTAGTAAATTTAAAGCGTCAAACAACAAAGCAAAAAACTATACGCCAAAGAAGCTAGAAACCGAAATGGCACGGGTCGAGAAACATATTAATCAATACATGAATCAACTTGATATGCGTGATGAGAGTGAAAAAGAGGCCGATACTTCTCCTCTCGAAGAAAAGATAGAGTGGCTTAAAATACGTATGACGGAGTTAAAAGAACTTAAAGATAAAGTAGAAGCACATCCTGACAAACAAATATCAACCACTGACCCTGATTCAAGGTTGATGAAAACGACAGCCAATGAGCGGAAGGTTTGCTACAACCTTCAAAGTGCCGTTGATTGTAAACATCACTTGATCGTTGCTCATGACGTTACTAATACGACAGATAGAAATCAATTATGTCGCATGGGTAAGCTAGCCCAGACAGCATTAAGGAATAAAGATCTTACCGTTATTGCAGACAAAGGTTACTTCAGTGGGCAGGATATTGTGGATGCTCAAGATGCAGGTATGACGCCACTCGTACCAAGAATTGATACATCAGGCAGTGACAAAAAAGGTATATTTAATCACTCATTGTTTAAATATAATGCGGAAAAGGATCTGTATATTTGTCCTGCTGAGCAAGAATTAACACCTAGAGGTACCGTTACAGATAAAGGGTTGGTCTATAGAAAGTATTGTTGCAGTCTTATGGTTTGCCAAGCATGCAGTATGAGAACCAAGTGCTCTAAAAGCCCTCAATCACGTAAAATTAGGCGATGGGAGCGTGCTGATCGAATAGAAATGATGACAGAACTTCTAGAGTCAAAACCGGAGAGTATGGTTATCAGAAAGCAAACCGTTGAGCACCCCTTTGGAACGATCAAATTATGGATGGGAGCCACTCATCTTTTGACTAGAGGATTTAAAGGGGTAAGCACCGAAATGAACTTGCATGTTCTTGCTTACAACCTTAAACGCATGATCTCAATATTCAGCGTTAGCGGGTTAATAAAAGAGATGATGGCGCAGTCATTCTAGGTTTAATCTAAGGCTGTAATATGCGGTTTAAACGTTATTAGACTTGAGTATGCGGATTGTTCAAAAAAAGCCTCATAATTATCAAAATAAAAAAGCCCCTAGATATACAGCAGTAACGTTTAAAGCGTTCATTATGACTGTTTTAAGTCCTTTTCTGGCTTTAATGCGAGTTTTCACACGGTCTGGCTCAAAAGCCCTCATTAACAAGTAGCTCAAATTGGCCCAATTTCCCTATTAAACAAAATGGCTCAGCGTCTGCTTTGTGGAGTTCTCTACAAAGCTAGAAGTTACTTTGTTTGCTGTGTTTATATACAGTTAATAATATATCAACTATATTGAGCAATGATTCATGAGTTAGGTGATAAATATGCTCGATACATTGCTGTTAAACAAAGAACAACAAAATGCTGTTGAATACGGGGAGGGCGATCAAAACTCCAGTAAGTCTCCGTTACTCATCATAGCCGGTGCGGGTACGGGTAAGACGAATACTCTTGCCCATAAGACAGCTCATCTCATCTTAGGCGGTGCATCGCCAGACCGCATTTTACTAATGACCTTTGCGCGACGCGCTGCTACTGAATTATCATCAAGAGCCAATCGAATAGTTGAGCAGCAACTACGAAAAGACAAGAAACACTATCAACCTGTCAAAATTAACTGGATGGGGACCTTTCACTCTATTTCTGCTCGCTTATTAAGAGAACATGCACATGCCATTGGTCTAGACAGTGATTTTACCGTAATGGATCGAAATGATAGTGCAGATATGATCGATGTCATCCGCCATGAATTAAACTTCACCTCTACAGAGAAGCGATTTCCAAAAAAGAAAACGTGTCTAGATATCTACTCCCGTTGCGTCAACAGTAAACAGCCTATTATTGAAATTCTTGATGCTCATTTCCCGTATTGCAGAGAGTGGGATAAAGAACTTGCATCACTATTTTCAGCTTACTCTAAAGCTAAAATGGAGCAGGTATGCTTAGACTACGATGACCTACTTCTATACTGCTATCACATGGCTCAAGTGCCTGAAATTGCGATACAGGTACGTGAACAATTTGATTATATTCTCGTAGATGAATATCAAGATACCAATGTATTGCAAGCCGGAATCTTGATGGGTTTTTTTCCAACAGGGAAGGGATTAACAGTAGTCGGTGACGACGCTCAATCTATTTATAGTTTTAGAGCTGCAGACGTTGATAATATCCTGAATTTCCCAGAACAGTTTAACCCTCCTGCCAAAGTTATTTCGCTCAAGCAGAATTACCGTTCCCACCAAAGTATATTGGATTTATCGAATGCATTGCTAACTGAAGGGGCAGAAGGCTACAAGGTGGAATTGTTTAGTGACAAAAAGACAGGCACTAAACCTAAATTAGTCACAGTCGAAGATGATGCTAAGCAAGCTCAATATATTGTTGAACAGGTTTTAGCTGCACGCGAACGCGGTATCGAATTAAAGAAACAAGCCGTGTTATTTCGATCTAGCTTCCATAGTGACCGTCTCGAATTAGAGCTCACAAGACGTAATATCCCATTTGTGAAGCATGGTGGTCTCAAATTTCTAGAAGCAGCACATGTAAAAGACCTGTTATCGATTATTCGTTGGGCCGATAACCCTAAACATAAAATTTCAGCGTTTAGATTATTGAAATTATTACCAAGTGTCGGGCCTAAAATTGCCGAAAAGGTGATTAACTGCTTAATCGTAAATCAGTACGAATTCAATAAACTCACCGATTATCCGATACCAGAAGCAGCGAAAGAATCATTTCAAGCTTTGATAAATTTAATTAGTCAGATTCATCATGAGGAAATTACTTGGACAGAACAGTTAAATGAAGCCGTTAAGGTTTATAAAGAGTTATTAGAGATAAACTATGATGACCACTTTGTTCGTTTTGGCGACATAGAACAGCTGGCGCAGATATCACAACAATTTCCATCTAGAGAGCGCTTTTTGACGGAGCTGACTTTAGACCCGCCTCAATCGACGGGGGACCTTTCTGGCTCTCCACTAATTGATGATGATTTTCTAATTCTATCTACCGTACATAGCGCAAAGGGCCAGGAGTGGAATAATGTTCACGTTCTGAATGTGGCGGATGGCAACTTCCCAAATGAATATGCGACAGGCAATAAACGTAGTTTAGAAGAAGAGAGGCGACTCCTGAACGTGGCAATTACCCGCGCTAAAGATGAGCTTCATCTTATTCAACCAATGAAATACTGGGTGCCTGAACAACAGCGTTATGGTGATCGACATGTGTATGGTGCCAAAAGCAGGTTTCTGACGGAGCGAATAATTGAGATGTTAGATTCTACTCATTACCCAAAACGTGAATTTAATGAACGAGAAAAACGGATAGCCAGAAAGGCAATTACCGATATTAAAAAAACAGTTCTCGGTATTTGGGATGCTTAGTTTATAAGAAGCCTAGCAAATAATAAATTTGATAAATTAGTAGTGTGACAACTATAATGCTGTATATATATACAGGTAAAAGGTTGTGCAAAATGATTATCAAATTACTTACATCAAAAATACAGTTACCATTTTTTAGCTCCAAGGTAGCCGCTGGCTTTCCATCACCTGCGGACGATTACGTTCAAAAGGGGCTAAGTTTGGATGAATTGTTAATACAGCATCCCTCATCAACATACCTTGCTACAGCTAACGGCGAATCCATGACAGGCTGCGGAATATTTAATGATGACATTCTAATCATCGATAGATCTGTTACCCCCGCACACGGAGACATAGTTATCGCTGCACTTGACGGAGAACTAACGTGTAAGTTTCTAAATCTAAGATTAAATCAACTTCTCTCAGCAAACCCAAGATACCCTCCGATAAACATCAATTCCGAAGTAGATTTAATCATTGAAGGTGTTGTAACTTCCTCTATACGTAGACATAAATAGTGTACGCATTAATTGATTGCAACTCGTTTTTTGCCAGTTGTGAGCAAGTATTCAGGCCTGACCTTAGAGGTTTACCCGTCGTAATTTTATCTAACAACGATGGATGTATTGTCGCCCGATCCAAGGAAGCAAAAGAGCTGGGTATTCCAGATTTAGAACCCTACTTTAAACTTAAATCGCAATTAGAAAAAAATGGAGTGCATGTATTCTCAAGTAACTATGAATTGTACGGTGATCTATCAAGTAGAGTCATGACAACGTTAGAACAGTTCTCACCAGATATAGAAATATATTCGATCGACGAAGGATTTTTATCTCTTAAAGGTATGAGCATAGATCTTCCAAAATACGGTCATTTAATACGAAAGACGGTAATGAAAAACACCGGTATGCCAGTAGGCGTTGGCATCGCGCCGACTAAAACCTTAGCAAAACTGGCTAGTAGAATTGCTAAGGATTCTGCTAAATGCAAATACGTCTGTGTGATTGATGATATTAAAAGGTGGCATGAAGTCTTCAGAAAAATTCCAGTTAATAAAGTTTGGGGAGTTGGGAAACGTATTGCAAAGCGCCTATCAGATAATCGGATATATTCAGTTTTCGACTTGATGAAGCAAGACTCTCGACAAATGAGAAAACGCTATAACGTCAATGTAGCTCGCACTATTGATGAGTTAAACGGTATTGAATGTTATGGATTGGAACAAGCACCAGAGCCTAAAAAACAGATTTTCTCAACCCGATCATTTGGGCAGAAAATCATTGATTGCACCGAGCTTGAACAGTCTGTTAGTCAGTATGCAACGAGAGCATGTGTAAAACTTCGACACCAAAAACACCTAGTAAAAACGATTACAGTGTTTGCTTCTTCGGGACATTTTGTAGAACACCCATATAGCCGTTCTGTTGTTATTAAATTACCAATGCCCACGAATGACTCTCGACAGATTATATCCGTTGCACGACATGCCGTAAGAAGCGTGATATACCGTCAAGGGGTCAGATTTGCTCGTGCTGGAGTTGGTCTTATAGAATTACAGCCGGAAAAACCTGAGCAATTAGATGCATTTTCACCGACGCAAACGAATAAATCAAAAGAGCTTATGGTTGTCATGGATGAGATAAATAAGCGACATTGCCCGATCGTATTTGCAAGCCAAGGCTTAGACCAAAACTGGAAAATGAATCGAAACCTCAAATCACCTAGTTATACTACTCGTTGGGAAGACTTGCCTAGAATTAGAACTTAACATTTTCCTATTACCTTTGTCCTATGGTTCAAACTCACATTTATTTCATTTTCATCAGCGCCATAAATATAGCAACCTTCTCACCAACATCAGCCATTCATCATTCCATTGTTTCGTTTATATAGTGAAACCCTACTAAGCTGTAGGGTTATATAATGTTGGATTAAAGACGTTTACTGTGTACCTAGTAACTCTTCACGAAGCACCTGAACATTCTCAGGCGCATCCACAGATAACCGTACTTGATTCCCAATAGTCTTATCGATAGATAGTGTGAAGTCTGTGTCAGAGCCGTCAGAATCTTTGATGCTGAAGCAGAGTGCTTCACCAGTTTTGCGCGTTAATACGAGCCTTCCGTTACTCATAATGCATAATCCTTTATGTGTTGAGTTAGAAGTGGCGGATTGTACAGATCTTGAACGCAGAGTGCTACATTTGAGTAGTTAAAGCTCGTTGAAGGGGAGGGGCTTGCTGGTTTTTTTGAGAGGTTGTTGAGTGAGGTACGAATTAAATGTTGAAGGTATGGGGTCTAAGTTTGAAATTGAAATTCATATTTGAAAATGTGTTGCGGCTAACTCAATTTGAATTAGCTTCAAATATTTTTTTTAAAATAGCTGGAAATTTTTTGAAACGCCACGATTTGAGCTCGCGCAGAATCCGTATCATAGATTATATTCTGATTTGGACTTTGCATAAATAGTTTTAATACCAAGTTCCATTTTTTGTCTAGCTGAAGAGTTTGCAGAATGCACCTGGATTAATGGCGGTTTGAAATTTGAAGTAAATACTGCCTCTTCTATCCAAAGTACTACGTCATAGCCGGTTCCACGATCATCGTCGCCTAGGTCATGATCAAGGCTGATTACAGTAACTACTCCTGCCTTTAATAGTTCAATTGCCTCATCCGGCCAGTAGACTCTTTTCCACCCTGTTGGAGTTTTTCTTTCATCATCCAAATATACTTTCATAAATTGTTCTTAATAGTTAGCATAATAAACCTTTAGAAAATCGCGCCAATCGTCTGGCTATCTTGGGCAGCGTTGTTCTACCATTTCTATGAATTACCGTCATGTTGGTGCGTTCATAAGGGCTGGCAAGACTCTATTAAAATAGTACCTTAGTCATGCTTTGATTTCCATTTCATGTAGACCAGATACGTCATAGAAACACATGCTTCATCTGATAACAAAGCGGTTTGATATTCTGGATCGGGTTCATTAACATTCAAAATAAGTTGAACCTCCCTTTCACGCTTGTCTAATTCTTCTGCATATTATTTTAGGTTGGGCATAAAGGTCATTGCGATGATGATGCACTACACGTCAAGTGATTCAACGTGAGTGTGATGTCTTATGTGGCACCTCTACTTCATCAGCCTGTCTAATTTTATAAGGGCTTCTTCAGCACCCAAAGGAATCGAAATCCCAGGTGGCTCAACTAAATATTCTCTAGGGTTGATGCGTATTATGAAAGCTCCAGTTACTTCACATGCCGACCTAACTGTCGGAATAGCTAACCCCGCGCCGATTTCAATCACCACGACATTATGACTTTTTTCAGACCATTGTGAGTATAGCTCCTGTTGCTTATTCGTTCGGTCTTCAATCCAGTGAAAATCGTTAAACATCAAAATATTGGGGCGAGCTAACTTTTTGCAGTGTGGGCATTGAGGCAGATCGCTGGTTGCCAGTAAATGCTCTTCATCAACCTCAATATAAGTACCGTAAACTGGCCACACATCTGAACTACAAAGATTAATGCACTGAAAGTGATTGATAGCTCCGTGGCATTCGACGATTTGGTTCTCTTTAAAACCAGCACGTTGAAAGTGACCATCGACATTGCTCGTGTAAACAAAACTTCCGAATGATTTTTGGTCACTCCACTTTTTGAGTAGATTGAAGCCAGCATGCGGTTGAGTCTTAGCATACAGATTATAGCGGTGGCCGTAAAAACCCCAAGCTTGACGTGGTTTTTTGTGAAACCATTTTGGGTTAGCCATGTCGGAAAAAGTCAGGTTTTGATTCTTTAGCTTAGGGTAAGCTCGCCAAAAGCCTTCATTTCCCCGAAAATCTGGTAAACCAGAATCAACCCCCATTCCAGCACCGGCACCGACTAATAAAGCGTCTGCACTTTTGATAGCTCTTGAGGCTAGTTCTAAGTTCTTTCTTATTTCATCATTGTTCATAGTTTCGTTTACTCTCACTAATTGTTCATGCTCGCCCTGCATATGCTTCTAGTACTTACCGGGTCTTTGAAGTAGTCAATGCCGTGGATGTCCAAGAAGGAATGAGAAAAAACAATAGCAGTAGGTGGCTCGCACAGAACTTCTGTTTTTCTGTTGAATGGTTTGGCAGTGTACGAACGTGCACGTTCGTCGTCTACCCAGAAGTTTAGGTTGCTGTATATTAGGTTGAACGAACGACGACTGTCGTAGCCTTTCTCCAAGCCAACAAATTTTGCATGTTTTGCAGCGTTGCATATGTACCGAGCTGTCTGTGCTAGGCCATATTTGCAGAGTGATTTTCTGATTGTGGATATGGTTTTCTCTCCAGGGCGATACGAGAGCTTATATTTTTGGCAGAAGTACCTAAGTACTCCTAGGGCCTCATCTAACGTTAGATTTGCCCATAAGTTTACTAGTTCGACAGATCTCTCTGTATGAAGTGCTATTTTAGCTGCTTGATGCCTCAGTTCTTCCTGAGCCTCTTTTGGGGATATGCCATTACTCATAATGTAGAGGAGTTTCTCTTCCTCTATGACATATTCAGTGACAGACACCATTGTAATAATATCGTTAATTGAGCTTGGATCGGGGACCAGCAAGTTACTCTTTAAAACTTCTTCTTTCGATTTGTCATCCAGCATGGAAAGAGAAAACTTCTCGTTATGCTTAGATATTCCATAGGTAAGGGTGAAGAGATTTGTAAACAGTTGGGTGCATGAATAGTTTTCATAAGCCTGTGGTAATGAATTTTGGGCGCTATGCTTTAAACGGAGTTGTTCTGAAATTTGTATTAGATTTTCTTCTTTTTGTGTAGAGCAATGCTCACATTTACACGATTTTTCAGGAGAGTGTTCACATTCTTGGCAAGAAGGCATATTAACTAAGTAGCCTTCCTTCGTTTTATATAATTTTTTTTCATGAGATAAAAAATTCCAGCGTATTTGGTGGCTGCGGCTGTGGTTTTGCATTTCTAATAGCGACGGTTCTTCGCTGCATACATTAAATGACAACTTCGCTTGAGTGAGTTGTGAATTCTTGCCCAAAAAAGTAGAACTAAGAGGTGTGTCGCAATGTTCACATAAGAGTTCGGGGTGAATGCATGGAGGGAAACCTTTATGAATTGCTGTACTGCCTGAAAGATTAAACTCCACTTGAATGGAGTTATTAGTTCGTTTGTCGATGTAAAATGCTTGGTAAATTGGAGACCAGTCTTCAATGATTGTCATTTTAAGTTTTTCCATGTTTCAGCCTTTTGACAAAAAAGTCAGTTTATAGCTGCAAATAAAATGTTCACTTATTTGCACAATTAAACCTTAGCCTCTTATGATATGCAATAGTCAATAAGCTACTGAAATATATCGTTTTTTGCCAAAATCGGCACTCTATTTTTGTGTTTATAAAACACAATAAGTCTATGGATTTAAAGCAAAGCTAACTGATGTTAGCCTGATTAACTTTAATGTCGTCAATCAAAATGACAGATCACGTTTATAGGTTGTTAGTAAAGAGGTATTTTCAACTCGGTGGGTTTATTTAGTTTTGACGTGATTTAAAGGTAAGGACTGTAGCCAAGGATCTGTTTTTGACTAACTTAATGCGATAGCTTAACCAAAGAGGGGGGGCTGATACTGAAGATATGTATATGACAAACTATAAAATACAAAGTAATACCAAGTAAAACAAAGTAAACGAGACTCAAAAATATTTGAACAAGAAGGAGCTAATTTCTGTGCAAAACTTTTTTGTTAATATTTGTAAGTTCACGCCCAAGTTTTAACTGCAGCAAGCTCTTCTTTGAAATTTAGCCTTTCTAGTACTTCTCCTACAACCCTAACATCAAGATCACCCCCGTAGAGCCCTTGAGTAATATTGTCTATTTTGTGCCCAACTAAGCGAGAAGCCCTTTTATCAAAAATTTGATGATCATTCTCTAGAAAGTAGATAATGGAATGTCTGAAGCTGTGAAATGATTCCTTATGCTTCCTGAAGCCAAGTTTTGTTTTTAGCCGACCAAACCATTTAGAAGGTATGTCGCCGTATCCATTTTTGGTGTTTTCTAATTCAGGAAATAATTGGGAGACACCTTGTTTCTTCAATTGTTCAATATAGATAAATAACCCAAGATCTTTTAGATGATTATGAATGGGGACTTTACGTCTTGATGCTGTATTTTTGAGTTTCTTGGTACTACCGTCCTCATTCACATCGAAATAATTGTCATGAACATCTTCAATATTGAGTTGGGCGATTTCATTAATTCTCATGCCAGTGTATAGGCCGATAAGCGGTATCCAGTATTGATAAGGCTTTTTATATTCTAAATTTGTGAATATGGGGGTGTTGAATATTTTAGATATGCCTTCTCGTGTAAAGGGGAAGCGTTTTTCGTTTTCAGGAACGGGGTCTTTAGGTTGGAGGTCTTCAAAGTAATTGTCTTTGACTATTTCCCGCTTGATTGCCCACTTGCTGAAAGAAGACCAGCGCGTAATGAGCTTGTTTGCAGTAGCGCGACTTAATAAATCGTCATGCGGTATCGCTTGTTGTAACAAATCTTTTATTGTGAACTTGGCGTAATACCCTTTAGAGCGATTACTGGGTAGTTTTTGGAGGTCGTTGACAATGTTGTCAGCTAACCGTTGATCTAGAGGCCTGTTATCAAGGAGTTCCAAGAGTAGCTTGAACTCAGCTTTATATCCCTTCAATGTTTTGTCTGATAGACCGTTTCTCTTTAATCTATAGTCTAAATAACTGTCAATATCTTGCGGAGCGATAATTCCATTCTGTTCGTTACCTTCTACTTGTGTTCGTGTAAAGCTATGGATGTCAGGGTTAGCAGATCGAATATTTTTTTCTTGTGAGACGCGTTCTTTGACAACCTCAGATATTCCATCTGGATGTTCGTAGTTTTGAAGTACGTCCTTTAGTGAAGTAGAAACATTTATATGAAAAGGTGTGTCGTCTTGTCTTGTGTCTAAGGTATTTTTTACTTCTTTAAACAATTGTTGCCACTGAACCCAAAAGAATCTTGCTTTATGGGTGGCTAGTTTTCTGCTGTCCGTGCGTAAAGAGCGTCTTATTTCGCGTTTATTTTTAAAAAGGTGTCGTATTTCGGTAGGAATAATAATTCTGAAGTAATAAGAGGAGCTGTTTTGGCTTTGGGTAATATAGTTACCGTAGGTCATGTGTATTGCCTTAGTGTCATACCAAAGTGTCACACTTGCGCATTTTAGGCTCTAGAAACGACAAAGGAACCGCTTATAAGGCGGTTCCTCTATTGTATGGTGGAGACGGCGGGAATCGAACCCGCGTCCGCCAGCACTCTGCCATCGGCTCTACATGCTTAGGGTCCTTTAATTGGTTTAACCTAAAACGACCCAAAGGTCAGGGTGTAAAAGGCGATCTCTTG
>Ga0209184_1000640_pt1 | contig 32786 bp, 26 predicted proteins | sample EN8Hudsemesocosm_2_FD_184627 | JGI IMG/M metagenome (GOLD analysis project Ga0209184, IMG submission 184627) | Methane-oxidizing microbial communities from mesocosms in the Hudson Canyon - EN8C Hudson Canyon (SPAdes) (version 2) | ecosystem: Environmental > Aquatic > Marine > Cold seeps | place... | reverse complement strand
AACTCCCATGCCATGCGTGGGAACACATGTGTTTAATCATCTTTATCCGCGTACACCTTCATGTACTTAAAAAACACCTCATTTGATTTAGACCACGCAATCACTAAACCACGCCAACCGGATAAGAATCCAGCTCTTAGAATATAGCTTTCAAAAAAACGCCACATTGCTTTTAAAAAAATAACGGATGGTAAGTACGTTTTATTTGAGGTACTTCGACGTATTTCAGTATACAAGTTCACTTTGTCTAAAAACTGATTAATATCTTGAACAGCATTATGCTTAATTGGATAAGGGATATCGATAGCGACGGTGCTTGAATAAGTCACCACAGATTCATGAACATCATGGTCATTAAAATTATGCTCAAGACGATTAAACAAGCGAACTAATAAATCTCGCCCCCAACCGCCATGCTTTACCAACCTTCCCATGAAGTAATTATTACGCTGAATCACACCAACAGACTTTGTTTCCTGCTGCAGCCCCCGGCTATTAAAATAATTTACTAATTCTGAACTTAGGCTTTCATCTGCATCTAATGATAAGATCCAGTCATTAGTTGCTAGGCCAACAGCAGTTTGTTTTGTTTTTCCAAAGCCCTGAAACTCACCTTGATAAATAACAACATTTTCGTAGTGGCTCGCGATGCAAAGTGTATCGTCAGTCGAGCCATTATCATATAAAACAACTTCTTTGAAGTTGCTCACTGAACTTAGCGTTTCTTTCAAGGTTGCTGAGCCATTTTTAACAATGATCACAACACTAATAGTTTCAATCATCTCCAGACTTAGCTCAGGTTGTTGTCGATAGAACATTATTGATGAAATTTAGTTTGAGAGCTTCGCACAATAATCGCACTTCTTTGATCTACGTAGTCATTTCAGCGCGTTTTTCAACCGGCACCCACTGCTTTAATACCGGAATAACAGAGGCTTGAGTCGTGAAAAGCTTTCAGCTTTTAAATATAACCAATAGAGATTAAGCGACCTTAGAAACAGCTTCCTGACTTGCAAGATATTCCACATAGGTACCCTGAAAATCAATCACTTCTTTATCTTTTATCTCAATTACTCGTGTTGCCAGCGATGATACAAATTCTCTGTCATGACTCACAAAAATCAGGGTACCATCAAATACAGCTAAAGCTTGGTTAAGTGCCTCTATTGCTTCCATATCCATGTGGTTGGTTGGCTCATCCATAATTAAGACATTAATATCCATCATCATCAACTTACCAAACAACAATCTGTTTTTTTCTCCACCAGAACAGACGCGCGCTTTTTTATTTATATCATCTTCGGTGAATAATAACCGGCCAAGCATGCCTCGCACCATTAAATCATCATGTTTAGCGGTTCGCCACTGAGACATCCAATCAAATAAGTTTAAGTCGCTATCGAAGTCAGCAGTACTGTCTTGAGGGCAATAACCAAACGTTGCATTTTCAGCCCATTTTACATCGCCTGAATTAGCCTGAAGCTCATTAACCAAACAACGTAAAAATGTTGATTTACCGACACCATTTTCACCAATCACCGCTAATCTGGCACCCGCTTCCAGAATTACATTTCCTTTACTGAATAAGGTTTCGCCATCAAAGCCGTGAGAAAGCTCTTCTAACACTAGCGCTTGTCGATGTAATTTTTTATCTTGCTTAAAACTAATAGAAGGTGAAATTCGGCTTGATGACTTAACTTCATCCAACTTAATTTTATCTAATTTTTTAGCTCGAGAACTCGCCTGCTTTGCTTTAGAGGCATTGGCGGAAAAGCGATTCACAAACGCTTGTAATTCGTCTATTTCAGCACTCTTTTTCGTATTCCCAGCTAATAACTGCTCACGAATTAAAGATGAGGCCGCAATAAAGGCTTCATAGTTACCTGGGTAAATACGTAATTCGCCATAATCGATATCAGCCATATGAGTGCAAACTGAGTTTAGAAAATGTCGATCGTGAGAAATAATAATCATCGTGCACTTACGCTGATTAAGTACAGTACCCAACCATTCAATGGTATGAATATCAAGGTTGTTGGTTGGTTCGTCTAATAGCAAAATATCCGGATTAGAGAATAATGCTTGAGCAAGTAATACACGTAACTTCCAGCCGGGCGCAACCTGACTCATCAAACCAAAATGAAGTTCTTCATCAATCCCCGCTTGCAGTAATATCTCCCCTGCACGACTTTCAGCGCTGTAACCATCCATTTCTGCAAATACAGTCTCTAAGTCTGCGACTTTCATTCCATCTTCTTCAGACATTTCGGGTAAAGAATAGATGCGTTCACGCTCTTGCTTCACTTCCCATAAAGCGGTGTCTCCCATAATAACGGCATCAACAACACTGTATTCTTCAAAAGCAAACTGATCCTGACTTAACGTACCTACCTTGTACCCCGGAGTGATGGACACATTGCCAGATGTCGGCGTAAGCTCGCCACTCAGGATCTTCATAAAGGTTGATTTCCCACAACCATTCGCCCCAATTAAGCCATAGCGATTGCCGTTACCAAATTTAGCTGAAATGTTTTCAAACAAGGCTTCAGCGCCAAACTGCATGGTGATGTTTGCGGTAGATATCAAAGAAGTATTCCTAAGAGCTTACAAAATAGAGTGCTTACCAAATAAGGCAGACACAAGGGGGGCGCACTATAAAGAGTTGAAGCTTAAATGTCGAGCCAAACTGTATGTTATTTGAACAACAACGCATTCTAAATACGCAAATAGAAAAGCACAAAAGACTTTCCAGTCACATGAAAAAACATTTCTACATAACGAAACATCTCCGTCACACTTGCACACAGCTCTTAACGCTAAAGCTATATTTATTTCATGCCATAACACATAAACTTATTTTCGTGGATTTGAGTAGTATCCCCCTTAAGCGGAGGGTTATGTTGTACCTCCGCTGTTTTTTTGGGTGACTCAAGTCCAATCATTTTATCCTTGTTAAGCGTTAGTTTTTCAGCCGCTACGGACTTAGACACGTAGCGGCTTTTTTTTGTCTTTTTTATTGTATTCCTATTCAGGATACCCTGTGATGTCCCGAATGCTTTTATATAAAGGCTGCAATTGCTTATACATTTTCAAATAGACTTCATTATATAAACGATCATAAAGTTTGACATTTTCTGGAATAGGTTTAAATGTTTTACCGACCCTTGTCATATTTTTAACCGCATCATCAAAGCTTGCATAGACGCCGACACCCACAGCCACATCAATCGCAGCACCTAGACCAGAAGTCTCGAAGGTATGCGGCCTTTCAGCTTCCATATTAAAAATATCAGCCGTCAGCTGCATCGCCGCATCACTTTGTGAACCACCACCTGAAACTCTCAATTTAGTGATTTTTACACCATTTTTCTTTTCAAGACTCTCTTTGCCTTCTTTCAAACCATAAGCAAGCCCTTCCAGAATCGAACGATAAATATGTGACCGAGTGTGGACGTCACCAAACCCGATAATACCGCCTTTTGCTTCCGGACCGGGCTCCCTTATCCCTGGAGACCAATAAGGTTGAAGCATTAATCCCATGGAACCTGCCGGTACACTATTCACTAATTCATCAAATAACTGCTCTGCATCAATGCCACGCTCTTTCGCTATTTGACGCTCACGCTCTCCAAACTCTTCTTTAAACCAACTCACCATCCAAAAGCCACGAAAGATCATAATCTCTGATGAGAAAGCACCTGATATAGCGGAGGGAAAAGCCGGTAAATATTTTATGGGCTCAATATGTTTTTGATTAGTGGTATTAATTGTCGCCGTTGTACCATAACTCATACAGGCAATTTCAGGGCTTGTACCACCTGAGCCTAAAATTTCACAAGCCTTGTCTGACGCCGAAGCAATCACAGGCAAACCTTCTGGAAGCCCCGTATGTTTTGCCGCTTCGGCTGTAATTTCACCCAAGCGCTCACCTGGCATCACTAAGTCGGGTAACATAGACCGCTTAAGTGAAGGTAAGATTTTAAAACGCCAATCAGACTCTTTTGCCCATTTTAATTTTTTATAATCAAAAGGAATATAGCCTACTTGGCCCGCGACAGAGTCTTTATAGTTACCGGTCAATTTATAGGTTAAGAACCCTGAAAGCAGTAAATATTTATGCGTCCTCTGCCAGACATCCGGCTGGTTCTGTTCTATCCAGATTGCTTGTGATTTTTCCCGAAAACGATGAATAACATCTTCAACTCCGGCCAATTTGAAAAGCCATTTCCACAGGCCAGGCACATCACCTTTTACCTCCGCTCGACGCTGATCTAACCAGATAATGGCCGGTCGTAATGGATCACCATTTTTATCTACATTTACCACTGTGCCACGTTGGGTCGTTAATGATGACGCAATAATTTTCGAGCGATCAATATCAACACAAGCCCACAATTTATCGCATGCTTTGGAAAGTGACTCCCAATAGTACTCCGGGTGCTGTTCAGCCCAACCTGGCTGCTCAGAGAAATAAGCTTCCAGCTCTTGTTTACCTTTACCAATCAAATTCCCTTTGGTATCGAACAAAAGAGCACGAATACTTTGAGTGCCGTTATCAATGGTGAAAATATACTGCTCAGCCATGGTGCTATCTCTCACTAGTCCACTTGGGTTAAATCTACTTTTATTGGTCAAGTAATAAGCTTATTCAGGTAATGAATAATGCCTCTTGATGATGTTCTGGTACCGCTTGCGTTCAGCTTGCCACTTGACATCATCCCAAGCTAAATACTGCTGACAGATATCTCTAATACCACTAAATACCTCTTCTGCACCGTCATCCAGTAATAAACCAATACGTGTTCGGCGTAGCAATAAGTCATCCAGATGCTGAACAGTCTCAGACTGACAACTCCAAATAATTTCAGCCCATAGCGTATCGGTCGTCGATATTTTTTCCAGCCCGTTTTCCAACTCTCTTGCGTGTGATACAAGTGTGTGAGCATGAGCACCATAACGCCCTAATAAGCGCTTTTTCAGCTCGCTACTTAACTCAACAAATCCCGAACTTAAAGTAGAAGGTTTAAAATGGCTTGTTTTCTTAAAGTCAGTTGAGATTTCAGGCAAATAAGGGGCTGCTTTTTGAAGAACATCCATCGCTATCAATCGGTAAGTTGTTAATTTACCACCAGCGACACTGATTAGACCTTGATCATCCCATACGGCATGTTCGCGCTTTTCATCAGAAGGTTTATTCGGCGTGTTTGAATCGACAGCTTTGTCTTGATTCTTACTCACAACCGGACGTACCCCTGACCAAGTTGCCCGAATATCACCCTTCAATAAGTTAGCTTCAGGAAACTGCAAATTTGCCGCATCAAGCAAGTAGTCTATTTCTTCGCGTGTAATAGAAGATTCTTCATTTGAATTCTGCTGATGGTCCAAATCAGTGGTACCAATAACCGTAACGCCTTCCCATGGAAACACAAAGACAGGGCGCTTATCTTTCGCATGAAAAAAACTAACGGTAAATGCGCTCGGCAGACGCCAGAAAGGTACAACCAAATGACTGCCCCGAAGTGGACGTATGACTTTTTTCTGGCCTAGAGTCTGACGTAATTCATCTGTCCAGGTACCGCTCGCATTAATAACAACTTTTGCTGACACCTCGAATTGTTCGCCACTTATTTGATCTTCCAGCTTCAAACCACTTACTTTTTCAATGCCTTTTGTTTCAGTCTTTAAGGTGTCGACAGCCTTCAAATAATTAACGGCAGTGCCACCATCGGTATTACCTTCATGCAAAACACGCATAACTAAACGTGCATCATCAGTCACGGCATCAGAAAATTGTGTCGCACCTTTTAATTGGCTGGTGTTCATACCCGGCACAAAGAAATCCCGAATACCTTTACTGAAGTATTTCCGGTATCGATGACCTGCCATGAAATCATAAATAGCGAGTAACTTGTCGAAAATCCATGGACCAGGAAACATCCCTTTATAATGCCCCATCATGAAAGGCAGTGGATTTACCAAGCCGGGTAATTCGTTCATGAGATTTTGGCGTTCTTTTACTGAATCATTGGCTAAGCCTAATTGACCGCTACCCAAATACCGTAAGCCACCATGCACCATTTTTGATGAGCGTGAAGACGTCCCCCACGCAAAGTCTCGTTGCTCTATCAGTAATACTTTTAAACCCAAACTAGTTGCTTCACGGTAAATACCAGCGCCTGTAATGCCACCACCGACAATCAACATATCCCACTGGCTATCGGTCTGTTTGAGCTGGTTCACTACCTGTGAGCGCCATAAAGGGCTCCAGATTGCTTCCTGACTACTCATTAGAATCGTCCTGAGCTCTTTCATTTACCTGAGTATCATCAACTAACAACGTCCCGGGATTCAAAATTCCTTTTTCATCCATGGTCTGACATAAGGTACGAATCAAATGCATTCCTAACTCGCCCTTTTCAGTCGGTAAATAAGGCGCGTGGTCTTTTCCGACACCATGTTGATGGCTGATAGTGCCTCGGTTATTTACGATAATTTCAGAGGTACTATGCTTTAGCTTATTCCAGCGCTCTAAGGTTTTCTTGCAACTTGTACCTGCACGATAAACATAAGTCGTGTAAATGCTACAGCCCTGCCCATAGAAGTGTGACAAGTGTGTGAAGACGTGAACTTTCTCATCTTCAGAACTTAAACCGCTACGAATATTTCCTTCAATCAAACCTAATAAGTTATCAACGTTATCCCAATCTGTTGCAGTTTCAAGCGTATCCACAGCATACCCTTTCTCCCAGAGAGCTTCTCGGAGATAAGGCATCGTAAAACGTTTTTCCGCCCATTTCTTACCTAAATATGTTCCGGTATAAACCCCTTTATATGGGCTAATCGTTTTCTTCATTAAACTATGCGCAGCACTACATTGCGCTTTATTGCCCGTCACACCCAAGGTCATCATGCACTTGCCTTCAGAAGCACCACGAACACTCAAATACTTTTCCAATAAAGCAATTTGGCCGGGATGACCTGCGAGAGATAATTGCGTCACAGTTTCAATGGCATTACTTAAGCGCAGCATAGAAAGCTGAACTTTAGATTGAACCAGCTCTTTCGCTGCATTTTTGGCCTGATCCCATGACGGGAAAAAGATCACATAGAAATCTTCTTTATCCGCGATTTTTGTCACACGCACTTTAACTTCTGAGATAATTCCCATGCGCCCTTCTGAGCCCAGGAACATTTCCCGAACATCAGGGCCTCCAGCCGATGCAGGAAAAGTAGCAATATCTAAACGGCCTTTTGTTGTTTCAACACTACCGCCAGCAAACATTTGTTCAATACGACCATAACGAAGTGACTGCTGTCCACTTGAGCGGCTTGCCACCCATCCACCTATCGTCGCAAGTTCAAAGCTTTGAGGGTAATGCCCTAACGTATATCCTTTAGCACGCAATTGCGACTCAACCAAAGGACCCGGTGTACCTGCACCAAAAGTGGCAATCTGGCTTTCGGTTTCCAGTTCAAGCAAGCGATTCATCCGCGCCATTGAAACCGTTAAGATGGGACGATCAGATTCAAAAGGATTGATATGGCCCGCAACACTCGTTCCGCCACCATAAGGAATCAAGATAATATTTTTGTCATGGCAAAAGTTAACGAGACTTGCGACTTGATCTTTTGTCTCTGGAAAAGCGACACCGTCAGGAAAAAAATCAAAATCGCCACTTCGCATGGCTAACCAATCAGGTAAACTTTGCCCACGAGAATGACGCACCCGTTGCTCGGCATCGGTGGTAATGAGAGGGTGTTCTGGTAGTCGGCTTTCCGGTACTTTTGCCAATACGTCCTTTAAGTCAGCATCAGCTAGCGGTACAGATTCACCCACTAAACTTTTTAAGAATTCACCACCTGATGGTGGAAGGTCCATTTTATTTGCTTCATCACCCCAACCATTCCAACGACGCATACTAATACCCACCTTTAATAACTGTTATATATCTCAACGGACTCATGTGTTTGTAACTTAAAACCTGATTAAATTAAGAGCCGCCCTAAAATGTCACTAAAAACATGACAATTACTTTCTTTGATTGGGGAATATCATATAGAATTCATTCAACATTTCATTGACATTTTCAGACATTCCTTTAGGCAAATTGAGTCATTATAGACTATGAAACACTTGGGCTTTGCTTCTATTCCGGCTGTACAACAATACTTACGTTATGCAGAAAACCAAGGTATTGAAACCGCTGAGGCTATTGCTGAAGCAGGTATTGCACCAAACGTTATCAACAACGAAAATGGTCGAATCAAAGGTGAACAGTTTCAGGCGCTGATCAAAGCACTCATCCAAAAATCTAACGATCCATTGATGGGACTCCACAGCAGCCAACATGTTCAACCTGGCTCATACAGTGTGCTTGGGTATATATTAATGAGCTGCGCGACAATTGGTGAAGCATTACAGCGTATTGCCCGCTTTGAACGCTTGGTTGGTGATATGGGGGTCACGACGACAAAAGCCCAAGGTAAATTTATCTATATTCAGTGGCATTGTGCTTATCTTGATACCGCAGTCAGACAACAAATGATAGATAACGTGCTTTCCTCATGGACTAACTATGCTCGTTGGCTTGCCAACCAAGACACCTCCCCTCACAAGGTCATGCTTGAACACCCACGGCCTAAACCGGAAGACATTGATCAATACGAATCATTTTTCAAGTGCCCTGTCGAGTTTGAAGCAAAGCAAAATACCATTGTGCTTCATCAGAGTATTTTGAATGAACCACTTCGTCAGCCCGATAAGCTTTTACTCAAAACACTGGAAAGCCATGCTGAAAGCCAAATATCCAAATTGGACGAAAATGATCTTTCATTCTCAATCAGAGTCAGCAATACCATAAGAACTCAATTAAATATGGGCGTTGCACGAAAAGAGTTAGTGGCGGAGGAGCTAAACCTGACTGCCCGAACACTTCAACGCAAACTTGTTAGCGTAGGAACGTCCTACCAAGAACTCCTTAACCAGATTCGTTTAGAGCGTGCAACAGATATGCTGAATAATACGCAACTGGCAATTCAGGACATTGCATTTAACTTGGGGTTTACCGATGGAAGGTCATTTCACCGAAGTTTCAAAAGCTGGACAGGACAAACACCCGGGGACTTTAGGGGGAAAAATTGTAAATGAAAGTAAGTGTTGTTTCCGCACTCACCTATTCCAGCATCCCCTGACTTACCAGATTTGTTTAAAAAAGTAAAATTAGTTCAAAAGCACTTAAATTATTGATTGTTAAAAGTGGCATTTTCTGACTACACTAAAGTAAACAATAACGGAGACATATTTATGTTCATTCAACACCTATTCGGTCTTTTTTCCCACCCTCATAAAGAGTGGGTCGCCATAAAAGATGAAAATTATAGTTTACGTCGTACCTATATTGCTCATGTAGCTTTAATGGCATTAATTCCCGCCGTTTCTTTATATATAGGAATGACCCAGGTTGGTTTAAGTATCACTGGGGATAAGTTCATGATATTAGCATCGGAACGCGCTTTTCCCTTATCGTTTGCTTATTATTTAGCCTTACTGGCGGCTGTTGGTTTTATGGCGTATATCACGTTCTGGATGGAAAAAACCTTTGGCGCGGAAGCTAATTTTGAACGCTGCTTAACATTTATTAGTTTTACGGCATCCCCCATGTTTTTTGTCGGGTTAGTAGGTTTATTCCCTGTCATCTGGTTGAATGTAATACTCGTATTAGCCGCTGTTTGTTATAGTCTTTATCTCTTATTTATTGGGGTTCCCCTATTTATGGATATTCCCGAAGAAAGAGGTTTTATCTTCTCATCTTCAATACTTACTGCAGGACTTTGTTCCTTGGTAGGTGTCATGGCAGCGACTATTATTATTTGGGGGTCTGGAATTATTCCACAGCTTGCTATGTAAACCCTTGGACACATCTACAAAATGCCCCTTTAATTTTATGGGGCAATATTTGCAGGCAAAGTTACCGGAGAGTCTTTTTTATTCTTACTGAAATCAAACTAATTTCTCAATGGCCTGTAAAAAGACCTTTTCCACTTCATCAGTAAAACCTTGAGCATCGCATAAGTCAGAGCCTAGCATTATCTCACGAAAAGTCGGCCTTAAAGCACTAAGCTTTTCGGTGTTTTCTGCTAGTTGCCGGGCTTTTTTGATATAACTTTCCAAATCGTCGGCAACAAATTCACTTAAGCCTGAATGCTTCAATATACTGGCACTTACTCGTGATGCATGATGATCACCTAAAAACGTTAAGGTAGGAACGCCCATCCAAAGGGCTTCACAGGTTGTTGTTGTCCCATTATAGGGGAAGGTATCCAGCGCTAAGTCAACCTCATCATACAGCTTTAAATGCGCCTCCTGACTTTCAATTCTGTCTATTAACATTAATCTATTTGAAGTAATTCCTTGCGCCTTAAAAAGCTTAAGTAGTCGCTGCTTAACCTCAATAAATTCAAACTCTTTCGACTTAATCAATAAACGTGAATTGGGAACGGAATGCAATATCGCTGACCATGCCTCTATTACCTGATTATTCACCTTCCGTAGATTATTAAAACTGCCGAAAGTAAAGTAGTCTTTTTTCTGAGAAGGTAAAACCGGACTAATAGCTATATTCTTGTTCCCGCGATAACACAAAAAGCCATTTGGCAATCGTATTAACTGTTCAGAGCAATGAGAAACTTGGGACTCTGGGTCCGTTACCGAATCAACAAGTCTATACTGTATCGCAGTCAAACCCGTAGTGTTAGGGTAACCAAGCCAAGTCATTTGGATAGACGCTGGGCGATGTGTAAAGACCCCTAAACGATTACCTTTTGTATGGCCACTCAAGTCAACCAAAATATCAATGCCATCTTTGTATATCAGGTCTGCCGCCTGCTGATCATTTAGCTTGCTTAAGGAACGCCAATAATCAGCTTTCTCTTTAAACCTCAAGGTCGTCTCATCAATAGTCGTATTAGCATAATAACAATATACTTCAAACTTCGAACGGTCATGGCAATCAAGTAAAGGTTCAAAGAAATACGCAACCGAATGAGTATTAAAATCCGGTGAGACATAACCGACTTTAATCTGCCTTTTTGTAGGCTTCGAGGAACTATAATTTTTTTGCTTATTTGGATGATTTGACTGGTAATACGCATCCCAATCCTGATGCGCTTCCAAGACCTCAGTTTGCTCAATGTCAATTAAATAATTGAGATGCAGTAGCCGGTTTGAAAATGCGGGAAAAGTACCGCATTGGATGGCTTTTTTATATGCTTGATCTGCTTCAGATAACTTACCAATATCATGATAAATAAACGCTAGATTATTGTAGGCATAACCATTTTCGGGACCAAGTTCAATTGCCTTTTGAAAACTTTCGGTGGCCTTGGCAAGCTGCCCCATCTGTTTCAAAACAAGACCTAGGTCATTATATATTTTAGAAGCATTCAGGCTCAGCTGAATTGCTTTTCTTAATCTTTTTTCAGCTCGATCGTACTGCCCTAATCGACTAGCAATAATGCCCAGAATATAATTTGCATCGGCATGTTTTTTATCTTGTCTTAGTATTTGTATTAAGACGCTTTCTGCTTGTTTGAACTCGCCCGCCTCAAACAATTTCACTCCATCAATGAGAAGTTGATATATTTCTGGCGACATTGTTTTAGCAGGTTTAGTTGTTTTCTGTTTTTTCATATTAAGTATTAAAGTGTAGTAAAAATCAGTGGTTTATCTTAAGGCACTTCCCTTTTTCCTTCTACTTAAACTTCATTTTTTTGTTTTTTTGCCTCTATTCACACATATGCTTAACGGTCCCACTTTCTAATGCAAATTTATTGGCGTAATCTAAGAAATTGATACTGACAAAACGACTATAAACCCCACTACTTCAAGCACAGCATGCGCACATATTTCAAAAGGTATAAGTGAATTAAGCTGTTAAATTATCAGGAATCCAGAACTCAAATGATAGATTGTAATCAGTGCGGAAAATGTTGCATCAAATATAGTAATGGCAGCCTCTCTGCGTCACCTCACGAAATAGAAACATGGGACCTCTACAATCCTGAGATTTATCGGTACGTAAATAAAGGGGAAATCTGGATGGACCCTGAAACAGGCAAACAACTGACCATATGCCCATGGTTAAGAAAAGCGCCTAATCAAAACAAGTACACCTGCGATATTTATTATGATCGCCCTGATGACTGCAGACATTACCCTACCTCTATTAATGAAATGATCAGGGATGAATGCGAAATGATAGAGATAAAAGATGTGACCAACCAGAAACAAGCACAAAAAACCCTCGATAAGCTTATGGCGGATAGTCGTCCACCGCTAGAAAAAGGGCATTGAGTTCCATCAGTCACTCGTTTGACTCTATTCGCTTATTCACCTATTTTTAATAGGCTCGGCTTTATGTTTTGAGTAGTGGTGAAGCTCTACGTCCATGGTCTATCCTATAGATAAGTATTACATATAGTGTCTTGGTATTTTGTACCCAAATGGCACTGAGCGAGATAGAGTGAATAATAAGAAAATTGAGTTATTACATCCTGTTATTCCTAAAATGGGGTTTGATTTAAAAACATTCATAGACTTGGCGTGTCAGTTAGCAAATCAGTTAATGATCAAGCATCAGGTAGCGATTATTCATCGTCGAGTAAATAGTCATCACGTTTTTAGGGAAATTTCCGAAACCAAGCCTCCGATACTAGTACTAGTTGATACCGATAGTCATAGCCATGACGGTGCCATTATGGAGCGCCTGAATCACCCTGATATCGTTCATCATTTACCCTACATGTCACCAGAACAAACTGGCCGCATGAATAGAATGGTTGACTATAGGAGTGACTTTTACTCTTTAGGAGTTGTACTTTACGAGTTAGTAAGTGGCCAGCTACCTTTTGCTGAAAAAGACGCGATATCTTTGGTTCATAGCCATATTGCAAAAAGACCACCGTTTCTAGCAAGCATTAATTCACGAATTCCAGACATGTTGGCCAGGATCATTGACAGACTCTTGAATAAGTCTGCCGATGAACGTTACAAAGCAGCGTATGGCTTACTTAGAGATCTCGAAAAGTGTCGCGACTTTATTATAGAAAATAAACCGCTCTCCAATTTTGAATTGGGTCAAGAAGACCATTTTGAAATACTCCGAATACCGGATAAATTATACGGACGCAAACCCGAACTTGAGAGCCTAAAAAAATTATATCTTCACTGTTGCCTAGGAGATAAACAGGTTTTACTGCTAGCAGGGCTTGGTGGTACAGGAAAAACAGCTTTAGTTGATGCCTTTACCAATCAACATTTAGAGTACTCACCTACTTTTATTCGTGGGAAGTTTGATCAGTTATCAAGAGGCATTGCATATAGTGCGATTGGGAATGCTTTTCAGGGGCAAGTGAGAAAACTACTTTCACTCGGTGACCAAGAACTTGAAGCATGGCGAACCAAGCTCAGTCATTATTTGGGCAAGGATGGCCGCTTAATTACCGATATCATTCCAGATCTTGCGCTTATCATTGGTGAACAACCACTTGCTAAACAGCTACAACCCGAAGAAGCCAAATTTTATTTCATTAAAGTGTTTAGCCGATTTGTAGAAGCGTTTGCGGGTGAATCACATCCCATGATTATGTTTCTAGATGACCTTCAATGGGCGGATATCGCTTCACTTGAATTACTGGAACATCTGGTAAACGATGAAAATATTAAGCATTTCCTACTCATTTGCGCCTATCGTGATGACGAAATTCAGGCGCATCAGTATTCGAATACTTTTTTTCTAAACCTGAAAAAATCCACAATTGAAGTATCTCACCTAACAGTGGAAGCACTTGAATGTCGCCATATTAACCAAATGATCTGTGATTGTTTGGATTGTGATACAAACGAGGCGGAGGGCTTAGCTAAGCTTGTAACGGAAAAAACACTTGGAAACGCCTTCTTCGTAGGGCGGTTTTTAACGTCACTTTATGACGAAAAACTACTCCTCTGGAATTCTGAAAATAGAAGTTGGTCTTGGGACGTGGAACAAATTCATTCACAGAACGTAACAAACAATGTGGTTGAATTGATGACAAGTAGAATTCATCGATTCGGCTCAAACACAAAAAGAATGATGCAGCTCGCAGCCATGTTGGGTAATCAATTTGACTCAAACTTGCTTTGTATTATTTCAGACAATAATAAAATAGAGGTACTGAGTTCGATTCAACCCGCCATAAACGGAGGCTTATTTATAACAATGCCTGAAGGGTTTCGTTTTATGCATGACCGGGTTCAAGAAGCCGCATATCTTACGATACCCTCAGACATGCGAGCAAAAATGCACTTGGATATCGCTAGACTTTTGCTCTCAAAGTTAGGCGCTAAGGCACAACAAGAAATGCTGTTCGATATTGCGAGTCATTATATTCGCGCTGTTGATTTACTCGATAGTGGAGAAGAGCGCCTTTTGGTTTCGAATTATCTACTTAAGGCTTCAGAGAAAGCAATTCACTCAGCTGCATGGGAAGCCGCATTACCCTATACGCAACGCGCAATTGACAAGCTATTGCCTGAAAATACCTGGCACAGACATTTTGACCTGAGTTGGCATTTATATAAAAACCGAGCTATTTGTGAATACGCCACAGGCTTATCTGAAGCGGCTGAGCAAACAGTTCTTACAAGCCTGACTTATGCGAAAACTGAAAAACAACATGTAGAGATGCATACCTTATATTCACGTATTTTATTTCAAATGAACCGTCATGAAGAAGGCATTGAAAACTCTTGCAAGGGTTTAGCTAAGCTGGGCGTCATTGTCCCCAAAGATATTAACAAACTTAGTGTTCTTTTTGAACTTTCGAAGTTTCGCCTCGCGTTAAAAAGACGAAAGCCAGCCGACTTAATGGAAATTAATGAATTAGAAGACGAACATCTACTGAATATCTGTCGTGTTCTTTACGACTCTGTTGAATCCAGTTACATGGTTGCTCCGGAAACCATGGCCTACTTTAGTCTACTAATGGCAAATATTTGTATAAAGCATGGCCACTCAATTTATGCGCCATTTGCCTATGCGATGCTTGCTTCCGTGCTGGCGGGAGTAACAAAGGAGTATCGCCTAGCGGATGACTTTTCAAAAATGACCATTGAGCTCAACAAAAAATATCCTGATAAAGCCGTGCGTGGGCGAATACACATGATGATGTCTGTCTTCACCTGGCATTGGATGAACCCGATAGAAAAACATTTGCCCATGGTTGAAATTGCATCTCAATGTAGCAGTGAAACAGGCAGTATGCATTGGGCTTATTACTCGATTGTATTTGGTCGGCCGCAAAGTATTTTATTTAATCCCGATACATTGCAAACTGTCATTAAAAAAAACGAACAGGTCCACACGTTTTTAAGTTTGCATAATGATCGCGAGGTATTGCTTCAACAAACCCATTTACTGAACTTTTGTTATTGGCTTACAGGTGAAACTGAGTTCCCTCCTCATGTTAACGAATTTGATGAGGCAGCATATTCTGATGAAATGGAACAGGCGGGCAATGGACTCATTCGAGCATATTTCCACTTTTATGAAATGTATCGCGCCTTTTTGTTAAATGATTATAGTCTCGCAATGTACCATGGCGACAAGGCAATCGTTCTTGTCGGGGATACGATTGGCAACCTTATTATTGCACCCATTATTTTTATGTATTCACTTACGGTGCTTAAGTGTTCCAGACAAAATACGTCCACCACCAAGCCTCTTTTTAATTTGCGTTATCATCAAGCACGCCGAGCCTTGCAAAAAATTGCTCGACACAATCCTGATGAATTTGAGTCTATGGAATTGCTTTGTCAGGCAGAAGAAAACGGGCAAAAGATAACGAAAAAAGCCATAAAACAATATGATAAAGCTATTCGAGTTGCAGAATCCAAGGGCTATTACTTTATATCTGCACTGGCAAACGAACTTGCCGCCGGGTTTTATCAATCAAATAACATGAGTCCTATTTCCTCAATCTATTCTCACAAAGCAATTGAACTCTACAATCAGTGGGGGGCAAAATCTAAAGTAGTGCAACTGAGAGAACGTTTTTCTGAACTGTCGAGATCAAATATAGAATGGGAGAGTACGGGCAAGGAAATTGCTCATGTGAGTGCGCCTTCACTTGACCTGAGCGCCATCATTGATGCTTCACAGATTCTGTCAAAAGAGATCGAGATAGATCAAGTACTCGATAAGTTAATGAACATTGTCATCGCGATTGCAGGCGCTGATCAAGGGTACCTAATTCTAGAAGAAGATGGTCATTTGAATGTGCTGATCTCTGAGAATGGTGAAGGTGAAGTCATCACAAATAAGCAGGCTATGCCTATCACGCAATGCAATAAGGTAGCAGAAGGAATAGTGCGTTATGTTTACAGAAGCGCAAAAGCAATACTATTGGATAATGCTGTAAAAGAAGGACGTTTTAAGGACGACCCTCATATTATTGTTAATGAGATCAGGTCGATCATCTGCTTGCCATTATTGAGACAAGAACGCGTGATTGGAGTGCTATATCTTGAAAACCAATTGTTAGAGAATGCATTTACTGAAAACCATTTAACGATTCTGGGGGCCTTGCTGACTCAGGCTTCAATATCTTTAGAGAACGCAGAATTGTTTGAGCAAAGAAAACAGAACCTCCAAGAACTGAAACTTCTTTCACTTGCGGCAGAGCAGTCCCCTAATGACATCGTGATAACAGATGAAAACGGTCTAATTGAGTACGTTAACGCTTCGTATCTATGTCGGTCAGGTCAAACCGAAAAGGAGGTTCTTGGTAAAAAGTACCCCGACACACAATTAAAGACTTTTGAAAAAGAAGAGCACGATCCCTTGAGGGACGCTATTCATAAAGGCAAGGCTTGGCGTGGTGAACGACTAGAGTGTCATCAGGAGAGAGCTAAGTGCTGGGAGCAAGTCAGCATTTCACCGATTATGGGGGATGACAAAACCATCACTAACATTCTAATCATCAAGGAAGACATCACTGAAAGGAAAAAACAAGAAGCACAAATCACATATCAAGCTAAGTACGATACATTAACAAACTTACCAAATAGATTGCTGGCAACTGACCGTCTTAATCAGGCGATCATTGGGGCAAAAAGAACTCACACAAAAACGGCGTTACTGTTTATCGACCTCGATGACTTTAAAAAAATAAACGACACCCAAGGTCATGAAACGGGGGATATGTTATTACAATCCGCAGCGAATCGACTCAAAAAATGTGTTCGTGGACATGATACGGTGGCTCGACAAGGTGGTGATGAGTTTATTGTCATACTTGAAGATATCGAAGACCCGGTAGATGTCGAAGCCATAACTGAAAAAATCATCACTGAATTTCAAACACCGTTTGACCTTCAGGGGATCAGCATGATCGTCACCGCAAGTATTGGCGTTGCGATCTACCCAGAAGACGGTGAAAACGCCACGATGCTATTAAGACATGCCGATGCAGCGATGTACCGAGCTAAGGAAGGGGGACGTAATACCTCTCAGTTCTTTGATGCATCAATAAATCAGGCGGCTATTAGAAGGCTAGATCTTGAACGACATATGCATCTCGCATTAGATAACAATGAGTTTTCACTACATTATCAACCGGTTATTGACATCAAGAAAAATGAAATTACCGGTGCGGAAGCACTCCTTCGCTGGCATAACGACACATTGGGAGATGTTTACCCCGACGAATTTATTCCTATCGCAGAACAAACCGGACTAATTGTCCCCATCGGTCTATGGGTATTGAACGAGGCTTGTTGTATGGGTGAACAAATTCGCCAGCAAGTTAATGAAAACTTCCAGATAGCGGTGAATGCATCGCCTCGCCAATTCAGGAGTCTAACGTTTTTAGATGACTTGGCATCCATCTTTAAAGCTACAAAATTTCCAGCTGAAAATTTAGATATTGAAGTTACTGAAGGGTTGTTTCTAGGTTCATTCGGAAACACTGTCGCGCTACTAGAAAGTATCAAAGCGCTCGGGGTGAATATTTCAATGGATGATTTTGGTACTGGCTATTCTTCCCTTAATTACCTTAGACAATACCCATTCGATATTCTAAAGATTGATCGTTCGTTCATTATGGATTTAACTCACCGTATTGAAGACCAAGCGTTGGTCAGAGCGACCATTGCAATGGCGCATGGCTTAGGCCTTACTGTTATTGCAGAAGGGGTAGAACACGCTGATCACTTAGCGTTTATAAAGAAAAATGATTGTGATTTTGCACAGGGTTATCTTTTCAGCAAGCCTGTCCCAGCAATTGAATTTAAAGCACTGTTAGACAAGGGGTTACGGTAAAAAGCATCTCCTTATATATCGTGTTCCTGATTATTTGTTATAGGTTAACCAGTATTTCAATTTTTCTACTAGAACATCATGATCAATCGGCTTGGTAATATAGTCATTCATGCCTGATTCAAGGCAACGTTCTTTATCGCCTTTCATTGCATTCGCAGTCATAGCGATAATAGGAATTTGTGCATACTGTGAGCCACCTGCATTGGCTCGAATTTGACGAGTGGCTTCATAGCCATCCATTTCGGGCATTTGGCAATCCATTAGTATTAGTTGGTAAGGCGTACTACTAATAGAAGAACTATTTGAAGTGCTATCAGATGACTTAGTTAAAGCTCCGAGAGCCTCTCGGAGCCATTTTCTGCGACATCAACAATACACTCATATTCTTCAAGCAGGTTGACCCCTATAAGTTGGTTTACCATCACATCATCAACTAAAAGTATGTGGGCATGAGCTAACTCATTAAGTTCGGTTTCTTTGTTTGATGATGAAGCACTAAAAAGTTCCGTTTCAGGTATGTATCAATCCCTCCGGGAAAACTATCAAATTTACTGGTTTTAGAAAAACTTGTTAATGCTGCTTTACCCTCTTCGGTGAAATGCATATTGGTCAGAATTTCTTTGATTTTTATAACTCGTTTTTGAGAAACGCTAGCGCTATAACTCACAACATGACGTGGAACTGATAAGCTTGACCCAATAATCTGTAAGTCTTTTATCCTTTTCTTGGCATATTTTACGTAACTGGCTCTGTTCATGGCCCCCACAGCAACTTTTTTTCGTAATACCCAAAGCATCGTATTTCGATCATCATCACTAAATAAATAACCTATCTGGTCAGCACTAATTTGGCCACCTTGTGATACTTCTTGTAGTTTGAAGCCTTTTTCTAACAAAGTTGTTTTAGGTAAAAAATATGACGAGGTAGAAAAGGGGTCTTCAAAAGCGATGATGTTGCCATTGATTGCATCCAATGAATCAATACCGCTATCTTTTCGTGAAAAAATAACGCTGTGGTATTCGGAGACTCCTTTTTTCCAACGCCTTAAAAAGATAGTACTGCCTGTTTCTTTAGCAATAGTCATACTTGGAAAAGGACTATCTATATAAATGTGAACCTTTCCTCTTGTAACGTAGTTAACCATTGTGGCTTGATTGGATGCAACCACTGTTTTGACGTCATCAACCCCGTCTTTCTTGAGGTACTTTTTAAGGTAATTCGCTAAACTCTGAAATTCCTTAATTTCTTCATCGGGGTCATCACCAATGCTACCCAAGTATAAAGTTTCTGAATGAAGCTGAGCGGCACACATCAGTAGGACGAGTGATAACAGGATATAGGGTAAACGCTTGAGTGAGGTTTTTAACACATTAGTACTCAACATCGGCATTCTACTCTACGTAATTATTAGGGGCACACAGGGCTTCAGGTTCGTTTCTGTATCTTAAGTTGAAAATAGCGATGCTTGATAAAGAGAAAACAACAATCTATAGATTAATAGTCTATAGATTGCTATAAATCAACGACGGGAGGTTAGGAAACAACCAAGTCATCATGTAACGTAGATATATTGTATGGATCTATCATAAAGATCAAAACAGATAACAGAATTCTATTTATCGCCCTAGTCATTTGGAAGTTAAATCATATAACGTAAAGATAACTTCAAAACAAAATGGAACCCTAACCTTGCCAGCCATTATTCAAATAAACAAACTCTCCAAGATATATGCAGGAGGTTTTCAAGCGCTCGATACTATTAACTTATCGATAGATAAAGCCGAAATCATCGCGCTTCTTGGCCCTAACGGTGCTGGAAAGACCACATTAATCAGTACGATATGCGGCATTATCAATCCGTCTTCAGGTAGCGTGACAGTTGACGGCCACGACATTATTGATGGTTATCGACATACACGAAAAGTTATCGGACTCGTGCCACAAGAACTCACCACAGATTCATTTGAAACAGTTTGGGATACGGTATCATTTAGCCGGGGTTTATTTGGCAAAAAACCGAACCCTCAGTTTATTGAGCAGACCCTCAAAGACTTGTCACTTTGGGATAAAAAAGACAACAAGATTATGGAACTGTCTGGCGGTATGAAGCGCCGGGTAATGATCGCGAAAGCACTTTCTCATGAACCGACTGTTTTATTTTTAGACGAGCCTACCGCCGGTGTCGATGTCGAGCTACGCAAAGATATGTGGAATTTGGTACGAAAACTTCGCAGCAATGGTGTCACCATTATCTTAACGACACATTATATTGAAGAAGCTGAAGAGATCGCAGATCGAATTGGGGTGATCAAAAATGGCCAGCTGATATTAATAGAAGACAAAGTCTCCTTAATGAAGAAGCTGGGTAAAAAACAATTGATTCTTGATCTGAAAGAGAATCTCACCGACCTACCTTCAGAACTAGAAAACTTTGACATCCAGCTAAAAGGTCAAGGCATGCGTTTAATTTACACTTACGATACCACCGAGGAGCACAGCGGCATTGCAGCTTTGCTTCAACAGTTGTCGAAACTAGGCATTCAATTTAATGACTTAAAAACCGATCAAAGTTCACTTGAAGATATTTTTGTTTCGTTAGTGAGGGACGCTGTATGAATCGTTATGCTATATCAGCCATTTATAAATTCGAGATGGCCCGCACCAAACGTACTATTTTCCAAAGTATTATTTCGCCAGTCATTTCAACATCACTCTATTTTGTGGTGTTTGGTTCGGCCATTGGTTCACGCATCACTGAAATCGGCGGGGTGAGCTATGGCGCTTTTATCGTGCCAGGTTTAATTATGCTATCACTGCTGACCCAGAGCATTTCAAATGCATCTTTCGGTATTTACTTCCCTAAATTTACTGGCACAATTTACGAATTACTTTCAGCCCCCGTCTCTTATTACGAGGTATTAATAGGTTATGTCGGTGCAGCGGCAACCAAATCAATCTTGCTTAGTTTAATTATTTTAGCTACGGCGGGACTTTTCGTACCGCTTGAAATAGCACACCCTTTTTGGATGCTGTTTTTTATGGTCATGACAGCCATAACCTTTAGTTTGTTTGGGTTTATTATTGGCATTTGGGCAGATAATTTTGAAAAACTGCAAATTATTCCAATGTTGGTCGTTACCCCTCTCGTCTTTTTGGGAGGCACATTTTATTCGGTCAATATGTTGCCTGCTTTTTGGCAATCTGTGACTTTATTTAATCCCGTGCTTTATTTGATTAGTGGTTTTCGCTGGAGTTTTTATGAAATTTCTGACGTCAGCCTCACAACCAGTGTGACCGTTATACTGGGCTTTTTAGCGCTTTGCATGCTCACTATTTGGTGGATATTTAAAAGCGGCTATCAAATCAAAAAATAACCAAACAAAACAACAACTTACAAACACACAAGCACTCATCAAACTACCTTATCAAACCAAAATAGTTAGGGGCAATCGAACCAACCCCGTTGGTTTGAGAGGGTAGCGCTTCAGTAGTTAAAACTCAGCAGCCAGTGAACGTAAGCGGTGCCGGATTAGATATAACAACCATAAACTAGGCAAAACCATTAGCGAGGTGATGACAAAAAATACTGACCAGTCCCCCTCCAGAAAATCGACTAATACACCACTATAAGAGGCTAATAACGTACGTCCGAGCGTTCCTAAAGAAGCCATTAAAGCATACTGACTCGCAGTAAAGGCACGACTACACATCATCGACAGAAACGCCACAAATGCAACCGTTGACCATGCAGAAGTAAAACCATCAACGACAACAGCCGAAACTAACAACAGTTTATCTGGTCCAACAGAAGCGAGCAGCGCAAACATTAAATTACTTGCCCCCATGGCTAAACCACCAACAAATAAGCCCTTCAAAATGCCATACCGGATCGTGACTAGACTACCGATTAATGAAAATACAATCGTGACCCACCAGCTGACGAGCTTTGAGTACAAGGCAATATCGGTATTGCTAAAACCAACTTCTTTATAAAATACAATCGACATTCGGCCTAAAAAGGCCTCGCCAATCTTGAATAGAAAAATAAACAGCAACACAGACAAAGCAAGCTGAACGCCATTACGGCGAAAGAATTCAGCTAAGGGTTCAATAAAGCTCACCATCAACCAAACGACCAGTTTTTGTGCGAATGAAAGCGGGCTTTGGAGTTCAGGCGATGGAAATTTTGAATGAATATTCCGTTCTATGCCAACAAGCGTATACACAATAAACATAATTAATACAGCAATAAGGCCTAATACCAGCGTATTGCCAGCACTCAAAAAATCATTTGGAATCCCCGGCAAGCCAGTCATAAACCAAGCTAAAAGTATAAGAACCAAAACCATCACAACACCAAATAGCGTATACGAATTTTGCTCACTTCCAGCGATAAGCGCCCGATACTTCTCACCACTTTTCGCCTGTAGAGCTTTTCGCTCAGTTTCAGGTTCAGAGGCCAGCAATGGCACAATAATGAGACCTAACATTAACACTGACATTAAGTAATAAACGTCTTTCCATGCCCATGCATCAAAATCTACCAGCAATAAAGGAATCGCACCTAAACCGGCGAAACCACTCCACCAACCTGCGGTTGCCATCGCCGAGCCCGCCGCCATTAAGCGAGAATCATTTGCAGGAAGTGAATCTATTCGAAAGGCATCAATCGCAATATCTTGCGTCGCCGAGACAAGCGCTAAGGCAAAGGCAATTGTTTTTGCATACGCTAAATCTAAAGAGGGGTTCACTGAGGCGATAAACCAGCAACACAGTGCAATCAACACCTGCATCAATATAATCCAGCTACGCCGCTGACCAAAAAAGCGTCCGATTAACGGTACTGAGAAACGGTCTAATAATGGAGACCAGAGAAAATTTATTGAATAAGCAACAAAGATAAAACCGAAAAAGCCAATATTTGAACGTGATAAACCCTCTTCGGCTAACCACGCACTCATGGCAGAACCAATCATGACCCAAGGAAAGCCACTAGCCAACCCCAGACCGAATATCAACCACAAGCGTTTATCAAAATAGAGCCCTATCGCCTGTCCCCATGTAGGGACAGACAAATCAGGAGCAGACAATGAATCTTTCTGGCTATTGTTATTATTTTTACTTGGCTTTTTCAGAATTAATCCCTGAAATTATCAAATTGTAACGGTACTTCAATCTGCTCAGACTCCTTAAACAGACGCATAACCTGTTGTAAATCATCACGTTTTTTAGCCGTCACACGAACCTTATCACCCTGAATAGACACTTGAGCCTTCATTTTGGCTTCTTTAACCATCTTCACCATTTTTTTAGCTGTATCCTGATCGATACCTTGCTTAATATCGTAGAAGCGTTTAACCAACTTGCCAGCTTTACCATCATCAGCTCGATGTAAAGAACGTACATCCAGACTTCTTTTTGCGAAAGCCATGCGTAGCATATCGATCAATTGATCGAGTTGAAACTCAACTTCAGCGGAAAAAACCACTCGTTCTTTCTCCAAAACGATATCGGTTTCGACGTTTTTCATGTCCCAACGGTTACCTAGTTCACGTTTTGCTTGATCAATTGCATTTGTGACCTCATGCATGTCAAGTTCCGAGACCGTATCAAATGATGGCATGCTATACTCCTTCCAGACTAATAATTAAGTTAGCGCATTATATAACTAAGGAAGAGCTAAACAAGCCTTCCACCTGATTCTTAAACATATAATTAAGAACAGGCCCAATAAAAAATGCTCAGTAGCTTATTTTCTCGATGTAGGGTCGGCAGTCGAATATTAAAAACGTAGGGTTTTTCGTAGCGCCAACCTGTAGGGATAAAACACTGAGATAAGGACTTTATACTATTATGAATTTAGATCTTTCTATTGTTGTTGTTGACGACACAAAGTTCAGCAGCACCATTATTGGAAAAACTCTTTCAAAAGCCGGATACCGAGATATACGCATCGCAAATGATGCGATTACCGCCCTTAAAATGATGGACCAACGTAAGGCAAGCGTATTAATTGCCGATTGGTTAATGCCTGAAGTTGATGGTTTGGAACTGACTTTTCGTGTCCGTCAAATGGATGAGTTGTGTAACCATTTCACTTACATTATATTGCTCACCGCAAAAGAAGGTACCAGCGCACTCAATAAAGCATTTGATCAGGGCATTGACGACTTTATATTCAAAGCCGAAATGTCTAAACAATTGCTACCCAGGGTTTTTGCAGCAGATCGCATGGCCGATCGCCAAAATTCGATGTTAGCAGCTAACCAGTTATTACTTGAAAATAATCGTCACCTTGAAGACAGAAATATTGTCGATATCGAAACAGGTATTGGTAATATGCGTCATGCAAGAGATTCTTTAAAAAGCATGCTCAAACATACAGAATCAAGAGGTGGTGCGACCAGTTATATGCTTATTAGCATTAAAGACTGGGAAAAGATCAAAAAACAGCATAATCATATGACATGTGATGAGCTTGCTCTTGGTATTTCTCGTCGCCTACTCAGCTTAATTCGCCCACTAGATTCACTTTGTCGTGTTGCCGAACACCAGTATGCGATCATTGCACATTTTTCGCACATTGATCACTGCACACTTGGTTCGTACCGCCGCATTCATGACGGATTAAATCACAAATCTTTTAGAACCTCTTCAGGTTATATCTCGATTAAAACCGCCACCAGTGTTTGTACGATTGACGACCAGACACCATCACCAGCCATTGCCGAAATTGAAAAAGGCTGCCAACACCAGCTAGTCAATGCAATTGAAACAGATACTATTTCTATTTCACGCTGGAAAAGTGACGAGGCATTAAGCGCTTCATCGTAAAGCCAGATTTTCTATGTCTAGAAAAACCAACAACAGCTCCCCCAACGGAAATATTTACGTGGGGGAGCTCAATTACTGCAATAAAAACCATAACCCTCCCTCTTTTGAACACTCATGAAATTAAGTACACTGCCCGCCTGACTATTCCATATACCATCAATTCACGATAATGGTGCACAATGAGTTTTTCATCTTTAGGTCTTCATCAACAACTTGTCACCACCATTACCGATCTAGGCTACTCTGAACCGACACCAATTCAATCAGCAGCGGTTCCTGAAATATTAAAAGGCCACGACATCATGGCCAGAGCACAAACAGGCACAGGAAAAACGGCGGCTTTTGCACTCCCTTTAATACACAACATTCAAGAATCATACAAAATACAAACACCCCCACCTTCCGGTGAGCCAAGTCCAAAACACTTACAAACCCTCGTATTAACGCCGACCAGAGAGCTTGCCCAACAAGTATTTAATAGTTTCGAAAAATACGGAAAAAAAACAGCGATAAAAAATGCCATTGCTTATGGTGGCGTGAGTATCAACCCACAACTGGAAGCACTCAAAAATGGCATAGACATTCTTGTCGCCACACCCGGCCGGTTACTCGACTTGATCTTTAGAGAGGCCATTAATTTAAGCCAAATCAAACAGATCGTTTTTGATGAAGCTGATCGTATGCTGGATATGGGTTTTATTACCGATATCAATCGCATTCTCAAAGTCATCCCTGATGATCGCCAGACATTATTGTTTTCAGCCACTTTTGACGATGCCATATTCAAATTAAGTAAAAAGCTATTAACTACCCCGAAGTTAATTGAAATTGATGAAAAAAATACCGCTGCAAGCCAAGTTGAGCAAATGGTTTACGCTGTTGATGAAGACAGAAAACGAGAATTAACATCTTACCTAATTGGTTCAAAAAACTGGCATCAGGTACTGATATTTACTCGTACCAAACAAGGGGCCGATGCACTCGCCAAAGAAATGTGTAAAGACGGTATAAAAACACAAACCATTCATGGCGATAAATCCCAGGGAGCCAGAGAAAAGGCCCTCGCAGACTTCAAAGATAAGAAAGTTCGCGCCTTGGTCGCCACTGATGTGGCTGCCCGAGGCTTGGATATTGACCAGCTTAAATACGTCATCAATTATGAACTCCCTTACATCGCAGAAGACTACATTCATCGCATCGGCAGAACGGGCCGTGCAGGCAATAAAGGCTTGGCGATTTCGCTATTAAGTGTCGGTGAAGAGTATTTACTAGAAGAAGTAGAAGCAGTACTCGATGCTCGCTTACCCCAACAGTGGCTGCCGGGCTACGAACCAGATTTAACGAAACAGGCACCTACCTCTCGAAAGAACAGTCGAACAGCACAAAAAAACAGACGAAAAAACCGGGCCTATGGAAAGAAAAAACCTAAATAATATCCTTACGTACGATCACGATAGATCAGTTAAAGCTGTAAATCTGCCACTTTGTGCTAATCTAATTGGTTAAGAATCCAACAATTTGACTGACCTGTGAGCCCTTTTATGAAACATTTAATCATCATATGCCTGCTTACATTACTATCTTCACTCTGCTCAGCTAAAAACTATACCTTATTAACCGCTGGCCCATCTAAGATAATGGCGGGTGAAAAAAGTGCCGAGAACTTTTTTAATGAAATTGTAGAAGAAGTTTTTTCTCGCAGTAATTTAAAACTTTATATTAAAAAAGGCCCCTGGATTCGCAACCAGAAAAAAGTAACCGAGGCCGCTCCCGACAAAGGTTTGGTTATTACCCCGCTTACCCGAACGAAAGATAGGGAGTCATCATACGATTGGATTCTGCCCATTTATAAATACAAACTTACTTTTATTACCAATGACCGATCGATCGATATCACAAATCTTGATGCCCTCAAAAACTTACCCGTATGCGCGTTTAGAGAATCACCCGCGGAATATAAATTAAGAGATTTAGGTTTTACAAAAATCCGAACCAAAGTACAGGAACAAAAATGTTTCCAAAGCTTAAAAACGCAAAAAGGAAAGGTCATGCTGGCTCATGGTAAAACTGCTGCAATAAAAGGCTTTAAACTCATAGGAGGCAACCCGGATACATTAATATATGGAAAATCTTTTTCCGAGAAGACACTCTATTTAGCTAGCACTAAAAATGCGATCCCGGATACGGATAAGAAAAAACTCAGGGATGCATTCGAATCAATAAAAATTGATGGTACTTATAATAAGATTTTCGTCACTTACTAACGGTGTCAAAGATTAAATGCGGCAAAATTACCGTCCAGCCTAACAAGTATGCCTATCATTCACCGCTATACTTTTGAGCAACTTAGCTATAAAAAAAGCAGTCGAATTTATGCCGCAGCTTCAGGGATACACTCTCAAAGAAACGCTTTTTAGTAATAATAATACCGAGGTATTCCGAGCCAAACGCGACAGTGACGAGCAGTCATTTATTGTTCGTACTCTTTCCGAAATGAAAGTTGGTAAAGCACCCCGCAGCCAGCCCGATGAGGCTATTTTAGCGAAAAGGCGGTAGGTGCACGCAAACATAAAAGGCTAGAGGGTAGCTTCCTCAATAAGAAGCCGCATATACGCCAGCAGTTTATGGTTTATGCAAAACTATTGTTGAAATCCCGGTAGAGTCCATATACCGGAATCCAGCGCTTATATGACTGTTAGACATAAAAATAATGGAATCAGGCTAAAGCGCACACAGGAATGACAGCGTTATTGAGTCAAGCAGCTATTATGCAATGCTCTCAGAATAAACGTCTCTTACAATTTTGGTCTGTATTTTTCAATAATTATATTTGACCTTATACTAGCTATAAGGTTTATGCTTACCTTATCGATCAAATAAAGTTCGCTTATCAGCATAACTTTAAAGGGCAACCATTATGAATATTGGCACCGTTTCAAAGCTAACGGGTTTGAATGCTAAAACCATTCGTTACTATGAGAAAATCGAACTCATTAGCCCTGCCTCACGTTCAGATAATGGTTACAGACAGTACTCCGAGAAAGGTCTTGAGCAATTACGTTTTATACAACGCGCGCGTAAAACCGGGTTCAATATAGAAGAGTGCCGCCAGCTTTTAGCTTTATTCAACAATTCGAAGCGCCATAGTCATCATGTTAAAGAGTTGGTGCTTGAAAAAGCCGACTTAGTTGAGAAACAAATTGAAGAACTAAAGCTAATGCATCGCTGCCTAATTGATCTGGCTTCTCAATGCCGGTCTGATGAAGAACCACACTGTGCCATTCTTGATCACTTGGTTGATCAGGGCGTTAATAATCATCAGGAGACGCCTCATGACGAAGGAACATAAACCCTACAGCTCAGATAAACCTGAAACAGCAAACACCGCACCCCATGCGTGCTGTTCAAAGAGCGCCCCTCCTGCTCCAAGCTGTCATTCACATGAAAGTGAAGCACAAGAGGCTAGCGCGAGTTGCTGCGAAACGTCTCCCGAAAAAACTGACTGGTTTTTATGGGTTTGCCTCGCACTTACAGCACTACTCTATTCGTTCGCCTTTGCCGATTTAGACCACAATACTTGGTACGGCGTTATCAGCCATAGCGTTCATGAGCTGATCAATACCATGTGGTGGAGTGTCGCATTAGCTGTCTTCTTTGTAGGCATTCTTAGCCGAATTCCACATGAGTTCATTATGTCTATTTTAGGCAAAGGCGGTACCGTGAAAGGCCTCTGGCGCGCCACGCTAGCTGGTGTATTGCTTGATCTATGCAGCCATGGAATATTAATGGTGGGCATGGAATTACGACGAAAAGGTGCTAGCTTAGGTCAGGTAATGGCATTTCTGATAGCCAGCCCTTGGAACTCAATTTCCTTAACGCTGATCATGATAGCGCTGATTGGCTTACCTTGGACATTAGCCTTTATTGCTCTGTCGATGGTAATTGCCCTTACAACAGGCTATTTATTCGATTATTTTGAACAAAAAGGCACCCTGCCCGCTAACCCTTTCGTTAGTGAAATCCCTGAGGACTTTAAGTTCTGGAAAGAGGCCAATAAGCGCTTTGCAACCGTTATCTGGGATCGCCACCTTTTTTTAGACATTGCGATTACTGGCTTAACTGGCTCTAAAATGGTGATTCGCTGGCTTTTATTTGGGGTACTGCTCGCATCAGCAATACGGGGGTTTGTGGCGTTAGAAGACTTTCAGAACTACTTTGGCCCAAGTTTGATAGGCCTTGCTGCCACCCTCCTCGCAGCAACCATTATCGAAGTTTGCTCTGAAGGCTCGACACCCATTGCGGCTGATTTAATGACTCGCGCCAATGCGCCGGGCAACAGTTTTGCTTTTCTGATGACGGGTGTCGCGACAGATTACACTGAAGTGATGGTCATTAAAGATACGATGAAGTCGTGGAAGACGGCGCTATTTTTGCCTTTACTGACCGTTCCACAGGTTGTGGTTGTGGCATTGATACTGAATGGTTTTTAGCATCGCCATCATCCCCGATGATATTTCATTGGGGATGAATATTCTTTTGAAGCACGTCTTTAATATCAGTCTGAACCAGTTCTAATGTTTGCGTTGCATCTATAATTTTAAAACGACCCGCATCAGCCTTCGCTCTTTCAAGATAGTTATTTCTGACATTATTGAAAAACGCGGACTCTTCTTCTTCAAAGCGATCAAGGGCACCTCGATTTTTAGCACGAGCCATACCGACTTCAATCGGCGCATCCAATAACAATGTTAAGTTTGGCCTAACATCACCTTGAACAAAATTTTCCAATAAGGCGACTTTCTCAGCAGCCACACCACGCCCACCAGATTGATAAGCATAAGTTGCATCTGTAAAACGGTCTGAAATAACCCAAGTACCGGCTTCCAAAGCCGGTAGAATTTTTTGATGTAAATGCTGAGCACGGGCTGCAAACATCAATAATAGCTCCGTTTCAGAGGCCACCCTCTCTTCACGGTTTTTGATCAGAACCTCACGAATTTCTTCGGCCAAGGGCGTGCCACCCGGTTCGCGAGTCACAATACATTGAATGCCCTGCGCTTCCAGAGTTGTTTTTATAAATTCAATATTGGTGGACTTCCCCACCCCTTCACCACCTTCGATGGTAATAAATAAACCGCGTTTCACTGTATACCTGCTTAATTAGTTCAATTCTTAAATTTATAATGAGCTTAACACGACTAACTTTACTGTCATGCAGCGGTGTTCTTCAACCTGAACCTATTGTTTTTTACTCCATAACCATAAAGGGCTGGATTTCGGCTCAAAACACTACCGGAATGACAAAGGGTTTTGTTCACTGCGTAGAACGATAACCGGCTCGTCGTTTTAGCTGAAATTCTCTAACCGCTTTATTGTGCTGCGAAATGGTTTCTGAAAATTGATGGGTGCCATCCCCCTTTGCGACAAAATATAGACTACTGCCCTTTTGAGGGTTTACGGCGGCATGAATCGCTTCACGACCAACCATCGCGATGGGGCTAGGCGGTAATCCGTTGATCCGATAGGTATTATACGGCGTTTTTTCTTTTAGGTGCTTCCTGGTTATATTACCTTGATAACGCTCACCCAAGCCATAAATGACAGTTGGGTCAGTTTGAAGGCGCATATTTTTTTTCAAGCGGCGTATAAATACACCTGAAATTTCGCCTCTCTCATGGGCGGCACCGGTTTCTTTTTCAACAATCGATGCCAAAATCAGTGCGTCATAAGCTGTTTTTAAAACTAGATCCTTTTGTTTTGCTGCCCACTCTTCATTCAAAATAGCTTGAAGCCGTTTATGTGCACGCTTTAGGATATCTATATCGGTATCATTTTTATGGTAGGTATAAGTGTCAGGATAAAATTGGCCTTCTAAATGTTTTGCCGAAATACCCAGTGCCTTTAAAATTTCCGCATCCGACTTGCCTGATAAATGTTGCTTCAATTGTGTAGATTCTTGCAGTATTTGCTGCATCTGACGAAAAGTAGAGCCTTCAATAAAACGAATGTTATAGCTTATTTGTTTATTTGAAGTGATTAACTCAAATAAGGCAGGAACAGTCATACCAGCTGTTAATGAGAACTCACCAACTTTAATTTTATTTGAAAGCTGCTGATCCTTTGCATACAACTTTGCAACCCATGAAATGGAAGGGCTTATCACCTTCATTCTGGAAAGTTTCTGGAGTACTTTATTGAGTGAGTCACCTTGCTCAATATCAAGCGTGATATTTTTCAAGGGCAAATTCAAATGTGTTTTCAGTTCACTTTGGTAGTAGTAAAAGCTGCTTGCTATTGCAATGAGAAAAACAATAAAAGTAAGAAGTATAAAGCGTAGTTTTGTCACGAAAAGAATTAATACCCTAACTGTTTGTTTAAATATTTCTGAATGGTTTTGCACTTGTTATGGCGTTCATATTTTTGATGTTCGCCATTCTGATCACGAACCGTTAAAACGGGCCACAAGCCAAAAACACTGTTAATCATCGCCAATCCGTCCGCTGATTTTAATCGATCTTTATCAATCACGCCTTGTTTAATTTCAAAACCAAGCGCTTTGTTATGCTCAAGTAGATACTGTCGTAATGTCCCTTGGACACCACAACTTTCTAATGAAGGCGTAAGCACCTGACTACCTTCAAATATCAACACATTACTTTTCAAGCCTTCAACCAAATTACTGTTATGGTCAAAAACCAAGCCTTCTTGTTCGCCATTTAGCTCTTGAGAAGCTAATACCTGATCTAAACGATTTAGATGTTTAATACCCGCCAAGGCCGGGTGATCTGGAAGCTGGTGTTGAATAATTTTTACTTGGATACCTTTATTACTGTATTCAGATGGGTATTCAGGAAGGTTAAATACCTGACTAATAAAAGTACACTCTGCTGAGGCAGGAGGTAAATAGCCTATCCCCCCACAACCTCGGGTAACCATAATTTTTACTAAGGCATTATCAGTCAATTTATTATCCGCTAGTTGTGATAATACTTGTCCGATTGTTTTTTTGAACTCACGCTTCAGAGTTTGAGGTGCCCCTAATTTTAAGCGTAAAATACCACATTCGAACCTTGCCAAATGATATTTTATTAATGGAATTTTTCCGGCAACCACACGCATGGTCTCAAATATACCATCGCCATAGGCAAGCCCTCGATCTGCAATGGTTAATGCAGATGTTTCGATACCATTAACTAATGTGATGTGGGATTTTCTGTTCACAAGTAGCCTTCATTTATTTTGTACCGGAGTAGTTAACCATTATAGGCCACTATTTGTACTAGTACTTATTTTTATATGAGGCTACGCGCATAAACCTATTATCACAAGGCTACCAAAAACTACTTTGCGTCGTACGCCTGAAAGATTAGCGTGCCATTGGTGCCGCCAAACCCGAATGAATTAGATAAAGAGGCTTTAATTGTTGCTGGCTTGGCTTTATGTGCAACAAAATCCAGATCGCAACCGTCTTCTGGGTCATCCAGATTAATTGTCGGTGGCGCTATTTGATCAGTGATGGCCTTCACAGAAAATATCGCTTCAATTGCTCCCGCGGCACCTAATAAGTGACCCGTCATCGACTTGGTAGAACTAACA
>Ga0209184_1000639_pt1 | contig 32794 bp, 29 predicted proteins | sample EN8Hudsemesocosm_2_FD_184627 | JGI IMG/M metagenome (GOLD analysis project Ga0209184, IMG submission 184627) | Methane-oxidizing microbial communities from mesocosms in the Hudson Canyon - EN8C Hudson Canyon (SPAdes) (version 2) | ecosystem: Environmental > Aquatic > Marine > Cold seeps | place... | reverse complement strand
CCTGCCCGTAATAAAAGATTGGGGCTTGCTTGCTAAGGGGGGAGCGATTGAAATATGCTGGTTTTTTAAACTGTAATGGGATTAACGATTAGATTTGTGTGCTTTTGGGTTTGAGCGAGAATTGCTGCTTATTTACACCCTCAATTGACTTTATAGCTATATGCGAGTATATATTTTTATACTTGTTTATAAACCGAGGAGACAAAGCCATGAAACTATTTCAAGGTAGTATAGTTATATTCGGGATGTTGTTATTAAATGGATGCGGCGATCAAATTTGGTGCGGAGAAAATGGCTGTGGAGCAAATAGAGATGTTTCAACACCAACTGTTCCTATAAACACTCAGAGTCTTCATTTTACTTTAAGAGATATAGAGACAGATAATCATCTAACTTAAAAGATGAAACTTAATGACCTTATAATCGTCTTAGTTAAGAAGGTTTTAAATGGAGGTTAAGATGAACACATTAACAACACATCGTAAACAAGAAAGTCATTTAACAGATTATGATGGCTTAGCTCACCTTATGTATGTAATGCAGGCAATATCTTTCCTATTTGGAGGAATTCCCTTTGTGACTGCTATGGCTTTAAATTACCTTAATAGACATCATGTACAAGGAACTTGGTTAGAGTCACATTTCAAATGGCAAAATGAAACATTCTGGGTCGGGTTAACCTTAACTTTAATTGGGGTAGCCACATTGCCATTTTTTATTGGTTTTGTAATTTTGATTGCGACTGTGATTTGGGTAATCCATAGAATAGTTTATGGCTGGGTGGCATTGTATAAATCTAAAGAAGTAAAAGCATTCTCAAAATTCCATTTTATTTAAATAGCTGATCAGGGTTACTGTCTATCAAGCCCTTTAAAGCCTTTATCTTAAGAGCTGTTCTCGGCTTTTATACCTCATTACTTATCTCCCCCTATAAGTAACTCTTTAGTAAACTTTTATTTTCCTTACTTTTTCTTTTCGGCTAAATATTCTTACCTTTGCAGATAAAAGAATTAAAACGTGGTAGATCAATGATTTTACAAGTAAGTTGATGGTAGAATGATAAGATTTGATCATATTATCGATTCATGCAATTAATTAGGGGCTTAACTCACCTTAAACCATTACAAGAAGGCTGTGTATTAACCGTTGGAAATTTTGATGGTGTGCATACTGGACATAAAAAGGTAATAGATAAACTTGCAGCTCATGGAAAGAGAATGGGACTACCGGTTGTAGTGATGATGTTTGAGCCACAACCTTTAGAATTTTTTCTAAGAGAAAATGCCCCATCAAGACTAACAAGGTTAAGAGAAAAAGTAATTCAATTTAGGTCGTTGGCAGTTGATAAATTGGTTATTGTTAAATTTAATCAGAACACTGCAAATTACAAAGCTGAGAATTTTATTACTGATTTGTTAGTCGACAAATTAAATGTAAAGCATTTAGTCATTGGAGATGACTTTCACTTTGGCAAGGCGCGCCGAGGAAACTTTGCCATGCTCAAGGAAAAAGGCCTTGAACTTGGTTTTGGTGTTGAATCAACTGATTCATTTTTTGTTAATCAACACCGAGTGAGCAGCACCTTAATCAGGGATGCTTTGGGTCAAGGTGACTTGTCAAAAGCCAAACAAATGCTAGGTAGAGATTATTCCGTTTGTGGCAGAGTAGCACATGGCAATAAACGCGGTAGAACAATTGGCTTTCCTACCGCAAATATACGAATGTTTAGACGTAATACTCCGGTTACTGGCGTATATGCAGTGACTATGACGGGCATTGCAGGTAGAGAAATACAAGGCATTGCCAATGTAGGGACTAGGCCAACCGTAGACGGTGGAAAAAAAGTTATTTTAGAAACGCATTTATTCGATTTTAATGAAGAAATTTATGGTCATTATGTTGAAGTATTTTTTAAGAAAAAGATTAGAGATGAAGTTCGTTTTCAATCATTAAATGAACTGAAAACACAAATAGAAAAAGATATTGTTATTGCAAAACAAATTTTAGATTTAAATTTGGAAGTGGGGCTTTAGCCTCGCATATACTAACTCGGCGAGGCTAAAGCCTCACTTCCTTGGTTTACCTTTTATATATAGCTGAAACTAGAAAAATGGAATACAAAAAGACACTGAATTTACCTAAGACCGCTTTTCCAATGAAAGGCAATTTGGCACAACGTGAGCCAGAGCGTTTAAAAAAATGGAACGAAGCGGGACTATACAAGCAAATTAGGGAAAAAGCAGCGGGTCGTCCTCCATTTATTCTGCATGATGGCCCTCCTTATGCAAATGGCGAGATTCATATTGGTCATGCGGTAAATAAAGTACTAAAAGATATTATTTTAAAGTCAAAAACATTGAATGGTTTTGATGCGCCTTATGTACCTGGTTGGGACTGTCACGGTCTACCTATTGAATTGATGGTAGAAAAGAAAATTGGCAAAGCCGGCGTAAAAGTGTCTCCTGCCATATTCCGTAAAGAGTGTCGTAGTTATGCTGCTAAGCAAGTTAAAAAACAAAAAGAAGCGTTTATTCGTTTAGGTATTTTGGGTGAATGGGAAAATCCTTATTTAACGATGGATTTTGCTTTTGAAGCAGATATTGTACGATCTTTAGGAAAAATTGCGGCAAAAGGACATTTAACTCAAGGCTCAAAACCTGTTCATTGGTGTACTGATTGTGGATCAGCACTTGCTGAAGCTGAAGTTGAATATGAAGATAAGCATTCACCAGCAATAGATGTTAAATTTCAAGTGGTTGATGAAGCTGCATTTATGGCAAGTTGCCATAACGTGCCCGATCATCATGGTGAAGGTGAATTATCTGTCGTTATTTGGACCACAACACCTTGGACATTACCTGCAAACCAAGGCGTATCATTAAATCCTGAGCTTGAATATGCTGTTGTTCAATGTGAAATTGACGGAAAAAAAGAACGTTTAGTAGTCGCAGAAGTTCTATTAAAAGACGCGATGATGAGATACGGCGTAGGCGAGCATCATGTTCTAGCTTACTGTAAAGGTGAAGCGCTTAATAAACAGTTATTGCAACACCCTTTTTATGACCGCCAAGTCCCTATTATTTTAGGTGATCATGTAACGACTGATGCAGGTACAGGTGCTGTACATACTGCACCTGGTCATGGTCAAGACGATTATGTTGTTGGTATGAAAAATGGGTTGCCAGTTGATAACCCTGTCGATAGCAACGGTGTCTTTTTGCCAAGCACAGAATTTTTTGCTGGCGAACATGTTTTTAGTGCCAATGAACATGTACTTGAAGTATTAAAAGAAAAAGGTAAATTAGCGCATCATGTCGCAATTTTACACAGCTACCCTCATTGCTGGCGTCATAAAACTCCAATTATTTTTAGAGCAACGCCACAATGGTTTATCTCAATGAATGAGAACAAACTACGTGAGCAAGCATTAAATGAAGTTAAACAAGTGCAATGGATTCCCGACTGGGGCCAAGCACGTATCGAAAGTATGATTGATGGCCGCCCTGATTGGTGTATTTCTCGTCAACGTACTTGGGGTGTGCCGATTGCTTTCTTTATAAACAAAGAAACTGGCGAACTTCACCCTCGTACTGCAGAATTAGTGGAAGAAGTTGCAAAACGTATTGAAGAAAAAGGTATTGAAGCCTGGTTTGAGCTAGAAGCCTCTGAATTGATTGGCGATGATGCTGAGCAATACGAAAAAATGCAAGATACCTTAGATGTCTGGTTTGATTCAGGTGTGACACATGCTGCAGTATTAAATAAGCGTGACAACCTAAGATTCCCCGCTGATTTATATCTTGAAGGTTCTGACCAGCATAGAGGCTGGTTTCAATCATCATTATTAACATCAACTGCGATGAATGATGCAGCACCTTATAAGTCTGTTTTAACACATGGCTTTACAGTTGATGCGGACGGCAAGAAAATGTCTAAGTCAGCAGGTAACGTAGTCGCACCACAAAGTATTATGAAAAATTTAGGGGCAGATGTTTTGCGTCTTTGGGTTTCTGCCACTGATTATCGTGGAGAAATGAATGTCTCTGATGAAATTTTAAAAAGAACATCAGATGGGTACCGTCGATTAAGAAATACAGCACGATTTTTACTCTCTAACTTAGATGGCTTTAATCCTACAACTGACTTAGTTGAAGCAAAAGATATGCTGCCATTAGATCGTTGGGCTGTAGATAAAGCACATCAATTACAACAAGATGTGATTGCTGGCTATGAGACTTACCATTTTCAACAAGTGTTTCAAAAAGTTCATCACTTCTGTGCCATGGATTTAGGTGGTTTCTACCTAGATATTGTTAAAGATCGTCAATATACAGCTAAATCAGACGGTTTGGCACGTAGATCAGCACAAACAGCTATGTATCATATTGTTGAAGCATTGGCGCGTTGGTTGGCTCCCATTACTAGCTATACAGCAGATGAAATTTGGCAATATATTCCAGGTGAGCGTAGTGATTCTATCTTTTTAGAAACCTGGTACGAGGGATTATTTGAACTTGATGCTGACACAGCGATGGATCGTGAATTCTGGGAAAAAATTAATACAGTCCGTTCTGCCGTCAGTAAAGAAATTGAACAAGTAAGATCAAAAGGTGAAATAGGTTCATCACTCAATGCAGAAGTTGAACTGTATTGTAATGAAGAATATCTATCCATCTTAAACTTGCTGACGACTGAATTACATTTTGTATTTATTACCTCAGCTGCAATAGTAACTGACGAGAAGTTTTGTCCAGAAGATGCGATTCAAACTGAAGTAGAAGGTATAAGATTAAAAGTAGCCGCATCAGAGCATGAAAAATGTACTCGTTGCTGGCATCACAGAGAAGACTTAGGTGTTAATGAAGATCACCCAGAACTTTGTGGTCGTTGTGTAGATAATATTGTTGGTGATGGAGAAGTCCGTCAGTTTGCTTAATTATCTCTTGTTTTAAAAGAAAATAATGTAGCCTTGATGAAACAAAGTGAAATCAAGGTTTACATTAAAACTTCCTCGATTCCGCTTCGCTGCATCAAGGCTACATATTTTAAATCTCTTAGTTTTTGAGTATCAGTGACAAAAATATATTGCCTTACCTCAAGTTTTAGATATTAAAAAGGTTTTTTAAAATGCTTAAATGGTTATGGTTATCCCTTATTGCACTGGTTCTTGATCAGTGGACTAAAATTGCAGTAGATAGCTCAATGCGTCTTTATGAGTCTATTGCTATTATTCCTGGTTTTAATTTAACTTATGTACACAACACAGGCGCTGCTTTTAGCTTTTTAAGTGAAGCGGGTGGCTGGCAACGCTGGTTTTTTGCTGCAATGGCATTAATCATCAGTGTTATTTTGACGGTTTGGTTGTATAGACTAAAAAGCCATGAAACATTGTTAGCGGTTGCTTTATCTTTAGTTTTAGGTGGAGCGATTGGTAATTTAATTGATCGTTTGGCTTATGGTTATGTGATCGACTTTTTGGATGTGTATTATCAATCTTGGCATTGGCCTGCATTTAATATTGCTGATATGGCTATTTCTGTGGGTGTTTTCTTAATGTTATTAGAAAACTTTGGTATTGGGGTAAATAAGCCTGAAGAAGATAACGATGATATTGAAAAGCTTGATTTAAAGAATTAAATGTTAAAGGGGATCCCAACTTACTTAGATAAATTAATTAAGTAAGCTGGGATATAAATCTAAAGCTTATGGGTTAACGGTAACTTCATTACTATAAGCTGAGCTTCCATTATCGTTATTCGCTGTCACTTTAAACTTCACAGTGTCGCTTGTTAAGTTTGTGCTGAACGATGTACCTTGGCTGCTACCATATTCCTGGTAAATACAGCTAGTTGATCTATTTTTACCTTTCCCTGTTGTTTCTTCAATACATTGCGAGATAGTGTAATGACTAGCCAAACTTGAAGCATTCCAGTTTAAGTCAATTGTACCGGTGGTTACTTTAGTTCTTCCTTTACCTGAAACAGATTTGTTAACCGTAAAACTAAGGTTGTTAGGTGTTTCGGGTACTAGGCTAGAAGAATCAATAATCTGTGTGCTAATTTGGCTTGAATCAGAACTACTATGACTATCTGTTACCGTTAAAGTGACAGTATAGCTACCAAAATTAACATAACTATGACTTGGATTTGCTAGTGTAGAGCTATTGCCGTCGCCAAAATCCCAAGAATAACTTAATGTATCTCCTGTGTCGGGGTCAAAAGAGTTTGCAGATGAAAAGTTAACCGTTAGAGACTCTGTATTTGCGGGTGCAGAAGCCGATGCAATTGGGGCATCATTCACTGATATAACAGAAACAGAAACAGTAGCTGTTGCGGATCCTCCAAAGCCATCACTTACTGTATAACTAAAGCTATCTACACCATTGAAGTTATTATTTGGTGAGTAGCTAGCAACCCCATTATTATGGCTAACCATCCCATTTGAAGCAGATTGAACAGTAAAGCTTAACGAGTCACCATCTGTATCAGAAGCTAGGCTGGCTAAATCAACCGTCATATTGCTATCTTCTTGAGTGCTTACTGATTTATTTAATGCAACAGGTCTATTATTAACTGCTGTTGTAGCACTTGCTGTTGCTGAAGCGTTAGTTGTATTGTTATAAGCATCTTTAGCTATAACTTGAAAACTATAACTGCTACCTGAAACTAGGCCTTCAGCCGTAAATTGATTTGATGCTTGCCAACCACTGTCATTACAACCAGCGCTTACACAAATAAAGTTATATTGAACACTCCCTGATTCATCCGATGCAGTTGTTGCTTGCATACTAATGCTAGTTTTTGATTGAGTATAAGGAGAAACTGCCCAACCCATTGGGTTTGGTGTAGGTGGTGTATTGTCAGTAACAATAGTAAATGGTTCAACATTTCCTGAAATAAAATACTGCCCTAAACTACCGTAGTCAGAGTAAGGCGAGTTACTATTACCTACACCACTAATTGCTAATAAGTATTGTCCATTATTTACTGTTGCTGTAATTTGAGCATCTGTTTCAGTAAGTGGGTCATTACTACTAATTAACTGTCCATCCCAAGTATATAGGCTAACTTTAATATCAAGATTAGCGCCTCGACGAGCACCGTTATAAAAAGAATCCCATGCAGGTGTAACAATAATATTTAAAGGACCTGCTCCAGCATCAAAAGCGAAGAAATCAACATCATTACGAGTTTCAATAATACCTTTATTGTCTGGAGCATTATTTAAAGGGTCAGATTCGGGTGAAGTAACATTGATATTACCTTGTGCATCGAGCAATAACTGAGTTGGGTTGAAAATATCATTACCATGATCATCAGTTCTAGTATTTAAATGACCTGTAATAATTTGCATATCATCTTGTTGTAAAGATGCATCTGCATATTCACCTTTACTCCATTGAGTTACATTAGAGTAATACCCAACGCCCATAATAGCGCCCCATGAGACATAACCTGTTCCATGCCCAGTATAATAAGAAGCTGTTGAAGAACCATCATGAGAAAGGCCTAAATTATGCCCCATTTCATGCGATGCAGCCTCAGCAATATAAGGTGCGTACGACCCCAAATGGTTGTAATAAACTAAAGCTGGTGAATACCTACTGGCATAATCTGAACGCCCCCAAACATTAACATAAGCAACACCACCTCCACCTGAAAATGGCATTTCATTACCTGCGGCATCAGTACTACGAGTAATCAATATACGACCTGTTGTTGAACCAAAATTTGCGGGCTCTTCAGTGGTAACATCGGTATCAAATGGTGCATAATCTTCTGCGATACGGTGCCAGATTTCAGCAATTTGTGAAAGCTCATTAGTACTGAAAGATGAAGAGTTTCCATCAGTATCAAAAGGAACTGCGTTGACCGTTCCTGCATCCCATGCAGTATTGCTGAAAGTGTGACCATCAACATCAATATAAATTACGTTAGTTGCACCAGGTTTACTATGTAGTTTAAAGGTATCTGTCGCACTAATTGCTTGAGGTAGTACTGTTGATTCATCTGTGGTGGCTGCTAATTCTGGTGTATCAAAAGTGTCTCCATATAGTACAGCCCCTTCATTATCAATTTGCATATGTTCAAGATCATGCTCACTAAATGCAAAAGAGTGTAGCCACTTCATCGCTTTTTGCTGTTTGCCATGAGGTAAAGATTTTAATTTTGATTTAACTTTACCATTTGGAAGTTCATTCATTAAAAAAGGAGAGCCTTTACCAAATTGCTTAACTTTATTAGGAGCCGCCGTGGAATAAGCAGGAAGCAACAAAATGGTTATCGCTGTTGCTAGAACGGTTTTTTTGAATTGAATAGCTTTCATAAGGCACCCTTTATATAATTCGTTTGATTCATATCTTAGTAAAGTCCTGTTAGTAATTATGTGCAAAAAGTCGCAGTTTTAAAGCTGAAGTGATTAAATTGTAGAGGCTGTGATGAAGTTGGGCTTTTTATACAAAAAAACTCTAGTCAGGTGCGCCATCCCAATATACCACAAGGGTAAAAAGCAAATTTCATACCAATACCGAAGGGTGTTATTTATTGATAGCAGATAAAAAGTCATTCCAATTAAAAAAAGGGCCAGGGTCGACCTTTCTTCCTGGGGCAATATCGCTATGACCCACTATATGCCCTGGTGATAAGGCAGGGTAATGATCAAGTAAAGCTTTACTGACAGAAACTAACTGAGCATATTGCTCAGGGGTATAAGGTTGGTTTTCAGACCCTTCTAATTCAATCCCAATAGAAAAATCATTACATTTTTGTCGTTCTTTGAAGACAGAAACTCCAGCATGCCAGGCGCGTTTATTGAAAGCTACAAATTGAACAAGCTCTCCAGTACGTTTTATTAACAAATGAGAAGACACTTTTAGCTGATGAATTTCTTCAAAATAAGGATGATCATTTGGATTTAATTGATTACAAAATAATTGATCAATATAATCTCCACCAAATTGTTCAGGTGGAAGGCTGATACAATGGATAACTAAAAGAGAGATAGGCTCATCAATCGGGCGATCATCATAATTAGGTGATGGGACGATACATGCTTGGCTAAGCCAATGGTTCTTAATTTTCATAAAACAATCTAACTAGAAATAGTGACGGTATTTAAACACATGAGTAATCAACCCACGACAACTGAAATAAAAAACTTTCTTACTGAAGATATTGGTAGTGGCGATATAACAGCTAGTATTATTCCAGCATCTAGACAAGCGAAAGCGCGAGTTATAACAAGAGAATCAATGGTACTGTGTGGTCAGGCCTGGTTTGATAGTGTGTTTAAAACTTTAAATCCAGAGGTAGATATCAGCTGGTTTAAAGCCGAAGGTGATATTTGTGAAGCGGATACCTTATTATGTGAACTAAAAGGTTCAGCTAGAGATTTATTAACCGGTGAAAGAACAGCTTTAAATTTATTGCAAACATTATCCTCTACTGCTTCGATAGCAAGGCAATATGCAGATGCCGTTTCTGGAACAGAATGTAAAGTATTGGATACCCGTAAAACTATTCCAGGTTTAAGGAATGCACAAAAATATGCGGTAACTTGTGGTGGATGCGTAAATCACAGAACAGGTTTATATGATGGCGTGTTAATTAAGGAAAATCATATTATGGCTGCAGGATCTATTGCTTTAGCGATTAGTTCTGCACGCGCCATAACTGATGTTTTAGTCGAAGTTGAGGTTGAGTCTTTAGATGAGTACCAGCAAGCATTAGCAGCAAAACCTGATCGGATTATGCTAGATAACTTTTCTAATACAGATATGAAAACAGCTGTTTCTTTAAATCATCAAGGGATTGAACTAGAAGCTTCGGGAGATATTACTCTAGAGACTATTCGAGAAGTTGCCGAAACAGGGGTAGACTTTATTTCTATCGGCGCATTAACTAAGCATGTTAAAGCAGTAGACTTATCAATGAGAATTACTATGGAGACATCATAATGATTAAAAATGCAGAAGCAATATTTAAACATATTACCCAAGGTGTTTATGTTATCAGCGTTAATAATGGTGAACAGAAAAATGCTTTTACCGCCGCATGGGTGATGCAAGTATCATTTGATCCGCTATTAATTTGTTTTAGTATTAGCCCAGAGCATCACTCCTATAAATTGTTAAAAGAAGGGGCTGTTTGTTGTATTAGTGTTTTAGATAATGACCAATTTGTCACTGCAGATCACTTTGGCAAATCAAGTACTAAAGATAAAATGGATGGTTATTCATGGCATGAAACAGAAACCAAAGCACCTGCCTTAGCTGATAGCCTAGCTTATTTTGATTGTCGTGTAGACCATTACTCGGATGCAGGAGACCATAAACTGGTTGTTTGCCATGTAATAGATGCCGTTATTTTAAATGAAGGTGATCCTATGTTGTACGGTGATACTGATGATATGGATAATAGCAGCGAACTCTATTAATTTTTATGCATCCTATGATGTAATCGATGCATGGTTGAATGTCTTGCATGGTCATTCAGCTGAGCATCAAACCATTGGTGAATAGCATCAATTAATTTGGGTTTCTTTGCCATATAGACAATTTCTGCGCCATTGGCCAATGTACGAAATTTTAAAGCTATATCATCATGAGCAGCATTTTTTAATGCTTTTAAACCAGGCATATCAGCACCATGAATCTTTTCTGGGTCAGAAAAGTCTCTGTTTTTAAAGTCATTATAGATTTTATCAAGATGCTCTTGAATTAAGGCTATTTGATCTTTATCCGACTCATCTTTAACAATGACTTGCTGTACCCCACCTTGCTCTGATTTAGAAAAAACATGTACCGTTTGCTCTAAATTAAAAGGCATCACTAAACGGCCTTTTTCAGCAACGTCATCAAGCCTTTCTTCTGTTGCCTTTTCAATAGCAAATACCAAAGGAATGTGAATTAATAGCAATAGACTTAATATCAATTTTTGATTTTTCATAACTTATAGGATTGAATTTAGTTTTAATCGATCAATCGAAGCAAAATTCTTTTGGTTTTTTAACAGGCCTTCCCGTTTAAATTCTGCAATTATTCGACTGGCTGTTTCTGTCGTTATCGCCAATAAAGCACCAATATCTTCTCTAGAAGGTAGAAAAAATTCATCATTAGCTTTATCACCCGCCAAATAGATAAGCAGATGAGCAACTCTATGTTTAGAGCTTCCCATTGTTAAATGCGTAAGCCATATATCAGCCTCACTTTGAACTTTATGCCAACGAACCGTTAATTGCTTGTATAGCTGAGCAGATTCATTATTGAGCTGTTGAATATTTTTAACAGGGATTTTACAAACTGATGTTTCTCGCATAGCAATGGCATGTTGTAAATAAGCAGAACCATTTAAAGCTTCAATACCTGCTAAATCACCTTGACGCAATAAACGGGTAATTCTATAGCTACCATTAGGTAAATAATGTACCAGTTTCACTAACCCTGAACGGACTGTATAAACATAATCAATAGTATCATTTCGTTTATAGAGAGTAGAACCTGTTTTAAACTCAAATTCTTTAATCGGGTGGTGAAGATGTTGAAAATCATCTTCATTAAGATCAGCAAATAAGACCAAATGACGGATAGAACAAAGCTTGCATTTTTCTGCTCCATTCCAGGCTTGATTAATTTCAGCGGGCTTCATTACTTAAAAGTCGGCAACTAGAGACGGTGAATTCTAAAAACATAAAAAATTTAATAATTTTTGTCAAAAAAATAAAAACAAGACTTTATAAAACTATGTTATTTAACCCTCTTTTAACTGTGATATAGCACCTTAAAATGGATAAACCGTTGTTTATCACCGAAAAAGTTGATGTCACAAAAAATAAGCCAAAAAAGTACATTTTATACTTTTAAACAACTGATTTTTTAAATTGATAATTATCAATTAGTTTTTCATTATATTCCTTTAGCCTATGTAGATATAGTTAATAGAAGATATGATATGAAAACAATCTACCTAAAACCAGAATACCTGCGACTGTATAGAATTTAGCATTCATTCCCATAGAGCGGTAAGTAAGTTAAATTTTCATCAGAAAATATGAATTCATTAAATGAAGTATTACAATTACTAGAGAATGGTGGAAATGTTTTATGGGCCATTCTATTTGTGTCTATTTGTTTATGGAGTTTAATTTGTGAAAGGTTTATTTATTTTAAATGGGTGTATCCAAAACAACAGAACAGCTACTTAAATCAATGGCAACAAAAAACAAATTACAGTCAAGCTAAAGAGTTTTTTTATATCAAAAACTACATTTTGTCCGACGCAAAAATTAGTATGGAAAAGACAATAACAATCATTAAAATGCTAATTGCAATTTGCCCTATGCTTGGCTTATTAGGAACAGTTGTAGGAATGATACATGTTTTTGATGTAATGGCAGTAACAGGTACTGGAAATGCTCGCTCGATGGCTGCTGGTATATCACAAGCAACTATTTCAACGATGGCAGGTATGATTATTGCCATTTCTGGGCTATATTTTTACCTACTTATAAAAAGAATGATTGATGATAATATTCATCAATTGCGGTTACTATTAAGATAATAAGGGATTCTGTACAAATGACAATTGAACACGTTGAATTAAAAATAAAAGGTATGCAATGTACCGGCTGTGAACAATCAATTGAGGATGCCATCTTAATATTGCCAGGCATTGTTAAAGTTAAAGCTGATTATGTCAAAAAAACAGCTCGTATCGAATTTGATGAGCAAATGGTAACTGAGCAAGATTTTCAATTGGCCATAGAGAAAAAAGGCTATGACATAGAAAATCAACAAGAAAAGAAAAAGTCATATTTATTACACACTGTTATTTTTATTATTTTACTAATCGCTGTTGGTGGAACTGCACTGTGGGGTAAAAGTTTAATGCCAGAGCTGATTCCACAATTAAATGCTCAAATGAGTCATGTCATGCTATTTAGTATTGGCTTTCTTACAGGGTTTCATTGTATTGGTATGTGTGGAAGTTTTGTTATTAGCTACTCTAGCCGCGTAACAACTAAAACTGACGCGTTCCTATCTCATTTAGCATACGGTATTGGTAAAACGATTTCTTATTCTGCTATTGGAGCAGGATTTGGCTTGCTTGGAGCCGCTATTACGATTACTTCTCATATGAGAGGAATCGCCGCATTATTTGCTAGTATATTTTTATTAATCTATGGTCTAAAGATGTTAGATTTAATTCCTTCATTACGATCATTTACCATACGATTACCAAAAGCCTTTACCAAGGAAGTTAATAGCAATATTAAAACTCAACGTAGCCCTCTGGTAATCGGTCTTTTAACTGGTTTTTTATTAGGCTGTGGCCCCTTACAGGCGATGTACATTATGGCTGCTGGAACAGGAAGCCCACAAGAAGGTGCAAGCTTATTACTTTTCTTTGGATTAGGAACATTAGTCCCCTTGCTTGGTTTTGGTTTTTTTGCAAACCTATTATCTAGAAATACTATTCATGACCTCGTTAGAGTTTCAGGTGTGTTAGTTATTGTTATGGGCGTAATGATGGCTAATCGAGGCTTGAAATTAACAAAATCAGGTTATGACTTTGGTTCCGTACAAGAAATGGTATCTGAAAGCATTGATTCCATTGATTCTACAAATACTTCATTAAAACCTTAATAAACACATAATACCAATCCCAATAGGTTTGTCTGTTATTCCTTCTCCTGCTACAAAGGCTAGGATGAGGAGGTTAAAATAAAAACTTATTGTGCTTGGTATAACACTGTTATCTTAAGATAATGATGCTTTAATTTCCTTTGATTTGGGCGAAGCTTAAAGCATCACATCCAAGATTAAACCTAACAAGCAAATTCTTAAGTCAACAATATTTGCCCAACACTTTAACCTAAACTCTAGGGAAATATTTCTTTCTGCCCCTTATCTATTTTTACAATAGCGACTATGCTTAACAAAATAGTCACGTATCTAAATTTAGATGTTAATGAAAAACAGTCCTTTTGAGTTATCTGAAATGCAGTACGACCTGCTTAAAGAACTTTTTAACTTGGGCATTGGCAGTGCAGCTAGTTCCTTAAGTGAACTAGTTAATCAAGAAGTTATATTATCTGTTCCAGATATCATTTTTGAAACGCCAGAAGAACTGGCTAATCGTCTTGGCCCTGATCAAAGTATATTTTCTGTCTCTCAAGCCATGGAAGGGCCATTTGATATGCATTCAATGCTAATTTTCAACCCTGAAGATAGCTTTGATGTGGTTAAGCAAATGCTTGATGATCACTTATCTGACGAGATATTAACCGAATTACAAAGTGAAGCTCTAACAGAGATAGGCAATATAGTCTTAAATTCTTGTATCAGTGTAATAGCAGAAGCTTTATGTGAAAGTTTTAAAATTCAGTTGCCTATTTTTCGTGATACAAAAACCGATGAATTACTTACTCAGTCAACGGGAGCAAATACCGACGTTTTAATTTCTATTGTTGTGAAAATGGAATTAAAAAATAGCTCTATCAATGGGCATTTGGTTTTTGTTCTAAATATGGATTCTATGGGAGATTTGTACAAAACCTTGAATACGTTATTGGAAAGCTATGAGTGAACCAGTCTTAAGTCTCGACTTAAAAAACTTCTTTAGTAGTTTAAATTCAGGCGTTATTGTTCTAGATATGCAAGGAAATATTGTATGCTGGAATCAATGGATGGAAAAATACTCCTTAATAAAGGGTACTACCGTTATCGGAAAATCTTTTGATGACGTATTTCCAGAATTGATAAACAAACGGATCCATCAAGTAATTTTTTCTAATATTAAAACAGCATTACCTGCTATTTTATCCAGCGTTTTAAATAGGGCTCCATTCCCTTTATATATACCAGACACACAAAAAAAGGATCGTCTCCAGCAACAAATTAATGTTACCAGCATAGAAGTAAGTGCTACATCTTCACGTTATTGTTTAATCAATATTACCGATGTCACTGCCTCTATCAAACGTGAAAGGGCGCTTGAAAACCAAGTTCAAGAAAGAAAAAGGGCTGAACAACATTTAATTAAAAAAACCGATCAATTACAGTCTGCATTATATGCCTCCAATGCAGGTGTTTTTCAATTTGATATTACTAACAAACAAATACACCTTGATGAGAAAGCTAGGCAGATTTGCTTCATTAATTCGGGTCAGTCCATTTTTCCTTATCAGCAGTGGTTGAAAAATATTTATCACCAGGATATTCAGCCATTAGAACAGTATCTGCAATCTTCAATAAATGAAAAGACAGGTTATCAGTTTGATTTTGAATTTAGAGTTCATTCCAATGATGAAATAAGGTGGATCGTGATAAGAGGTGTTATTGGCCTAGATTCAAGCAACCAGTCTAAAAATATTAATGGTGTATTGGTTGATATTTCTCGTCAAAAAGAACATCAACAGTTAGTCTTAGCAAAAGAAGCAGCCGAAATAGCTAATCAAGCTAAATCAGCATTTCTAGCTAATATGTCCCATGAACTTCGTACCCCTCTGCATGGTATTTTAAGTTTTGCTAGTTTAGGCAAAACACGAGTAGATAAAGCCCCTAGAGAAAAACTAGAAAGTTATTTTTCAAGAATTACAGAAAGTGGCCAACGCTTATTAAATCTATTAAATGATTTGCTCGATTTATCCAAAATGGAAGCAGGAAAAATGGATATGAACTTTGTTGAATGTGATTTACGAAGTTTAGTTGAACAGGCAGTAAATGAACAGAAAGCAAGAATGGAAGAGTTAAAAATAAAGACTGAATGCCATTATCAAACAGGGGAGACTTTTGCTGTTTTTGATAATATGCGTATTTTCCAAGTCATCACTAATTTTTTATCTAATGCAATAAAACATACTCCGATAAAAGGCGTAATTACTTTTAATATTAAGACATTAAATGACTCTTTACAGCTAGAAATAAAAGATCAGGGCGTAGGAGTTCCTGAAAATGAGATACATACTGTTTTTGATAAATTTCAGCAAAGTAGTTTGACTGAAGATGGCTCAGGCGGAACTGGATTGGGGTTAGCAATCTGCAAAGAAATTATTGAAGAGCATCATGGTTTACTCGGTGTAAAAAATAATCCTGAAGTGGGAGCCTGTTTTTATTTTAAAATTCCATTAAAGCAAATTTAGTTATTAGTCACTTCCTTTTGGAACACAGCTTTTACCTGTGTTCTTAAGCGTAAGGGCAGGCTGAAGCCTGCGCACCAGTAACCGGCTATTTTAACTTACGCATTGATCAAAAACATCTATAGCTTCCTCACAAGAAATAATATCCTTTTCACTCTCTAAAATATAATGCGCTAAATTTAAGATATATTTCCAATTACCTTGAGTATTAATAAACTGAAAAGCTTGGAAAAATAATTCAAGTATTTTTTCTTCACGCTCACTTTCAGAAGGAATGAAATATTCTAAATAAGCATAGGCTTTTTTTACATCAGAGGAGCCACCATAATAATTTAAAGCATGGGTATTAATTAAGTTGAAGTTAAATGCTTCATCATCTCTTATTGAAACATATTTCGCTTCGGCTAAAGGGCCGACTAATAAATTAATGACATCCGCTTCATAAGCAGCTTGATAATTTAATTGATCCAGTTTTGATAAAGATTGAAAATTATCTAGTCCTGCAATAGGCAGGCTTTGAATTAAATGGCCACCGATAACTTTGGCAATATTTAACGGATTAGATTCTTTTGCCTGTTGAACCTGTATTTGAAAAAAGACAGCAGGAAGTTTCTTTTGTTTGTTTCCTAAATAAATACTCGCAGCATGTCCAGCCTCATGAAAAGCCGTTTGATGAGTAAGGTCTTGAATTGAAGGTGTGTCAAAATAATCTGACTGATAATTACGTTGCATGGCTGTCTCCAAAAAAATGCGGCCCAAAAGACCGCACGAGAGGAAGGATTTGATAAACTCTAAAATCTCTTAAAGAAGAGGTTGCATACAAGAGTTGCGTACAGTTTATCCAGCTGATGCAAGCTTGAAAATGTGGCATTTTGACGCGTGACAATATGTCGCTTTAATTGGCATTTGAATTGCAACGTATAACCTTTAGCTTGCGATAATAGACTAAAAAACCACAAAAAAGGTCAAACAAGCAATAAATCTACGTTATATGACTTATCCGAATAAGTTATATCACTCCATTTTATTTTTTTACTAACTTATTATAAAAATAAGTGAAATTTTTATTTTTTAAAGTCTGGTCATTGTTGCCAGACTTAAGAGCTGAATAAAGCCTCTAATTGCTCAATTTTATCAAATTCAGGTTTAATATGATAAACCCCACTGCAAGTTTGGCTTTCATTCATACCTCTAACAAATAAATACTTTACCCCTCCAATATGGGTTTCATAGCTATAGTCAGCCAATCTGTTTTTTAGATACAAATGTAAAACTAAAGTATAAATCCAATATTGCAGGCCATAATTATGCTCACGCATTGCTAAAACTAGGTTTGATGGCTCATAATTTTCTAGGCTATTAGACTTATAATCCATTACATAATATTGGCCTTTATAGTCACAAATTAAATCAATAAACCCTGTTAAATAGCCACAGAGTATCTTTTTAGATAATGCTTGATAGCAAGGGTCATCTTTTAAAATATGATTAATCTCACTAGCATCTAAAGTCTGCATTGAAAGATAAAATGGCATTTCCTTTAAACATTGGGTGTATTTTAGGTTTTTTAAGGAAAAGTTTTTATCCTCTTTTGATAATGCGGTATTAACAGTATTTTTTAACAACAAATCAAATTGTTCGGGGGTTGCTGTTTTTACACCATAGCGTTGGCAAGATTTTTCACGTTGCTGGCTAATATCATTTTCTTCAGCCAATATATAAAACGGAATATTTTCTAACAAATCATGAATCACATTCCCCGTGTGTGCTCCCCTTGGAAGCTCTGAATAGTTTGCCTCAGCCCAGTTAATAACGATCTCTTCTCTGGCTTTATCGCTGGGTAATTCTGGTGCATCATGTTGACTTAAAGATGATAAGGCGGTGTAACTACTCATTTGCCAGCTAGTATAAAGCGCCCTTTGCCTTTGCATAGCTAGAGTCGGAGTTTCAGTCAATACCGTCTGATAAGCTTGGCTAACACTTTGCTCAGCTTCTATTAATTGATGCTCAAAAACTGAGGGGGATTGGTCGCTATACGATTTTAGTTTTTGTTGCTGCTGTGCGAAATCATCCTCTATTGAAAAGTCTAATAAATAAGCCAATGCAGATTCATTCGCTTTTGCTTTACTACGTACATCAGCCCAATTAAGATAACATCTATATTTGGCACGAGTAACGGCAACATAAAGTATCCGAAGGTCTTCTGCCAACTCTTCTTCTAAGGCAGTTTCTCTATGTTGTTCAAACAATGCAGAGCCCAAATCAGCAATCATGACATCGTTTTTATAACATTTAATTACATTTTGTTCTTTTTTTAGCTGTACACCACGCTGCCATAAAAAGGGACAAAAAACGATGGGGAATTCCAATCCTTTAGAGCCATGCATAGTAATGATTTTGACCGCATCTTCATCACTTTCTAAGCGTAATTGCTGCTCATCAGAACTTGTAGATTTAGCAGCCGCTTGAACAATATTATTATGTAGCCAGTCCAGTGTTTTATTAATTCCTAAATGTTCATCAATAGCGGCTTGCTGAACTAATTCAATACAATGATGTAAATTAGTAATGCGTCGCTCTGCTAGTTCATATTTGGATAAATGAGGGAATACTTTTTCATTACTTAATAGTCTCTTCATCATCACCATAAAGCCACCGACTTGCCAGCTTTGTTGATAATCTAAAAATCGCGATAGCCATCCATCCATCACAAGTTCATCATTTAAAACCTGAAATAACTGCTGACCATTCAGGTTAAACCAATCAAGCGTTAATGCCTGTTTAAGTAAGTGATTATTAGTAGGTTGTGCAATAGCCTGTAATAATATAAAAAGATCATTAGCTTCTGTTGCAGAAAATACAGATTCTTTACTACTTATAACAGCAGCAATACCTACTTTATTTAAAGCTAGTTGAAATTCTCTGGCTTGCGGGTTACTTCTAACTAATATAGCAATATCGTTGGGGATAACTTGTGCCTTATTAGATTTAATTTCAATATTAAATTCAGGCGATAATAAATTTAATATTTCATTAACTGTCGCTGTTTTTATTTCATTAGCCGCTTTTCCCGAAGTCCAAAACTCATCTTCATTTTTATTTAACTGCCATAAAACCAGAGGAGCCAGCTCTTGATCATTTTGAAACACCGCGCCCTGTTGAGGTGTTAAAGCGGCTTTAACATCGTTAAATACTGGTTTCTCTGCATAAAAAGGCTGCTTTCTAGCAAACAGCAGATTCACCCCATCTACTAATTGCGGATGAGAACGCCAATTACGGCCTAGTGTAAACTGATGTTGAGCTTGATCTTGTGCAGAAAAATAAGAGTTAATATCAGCTCCCCTAAACTTGTAAATAGCCTGTTTGGGGTCACCAATTAAGTATAAATAATGTTCAGGGGAATTAAATAAAGTAGAAAATATAAGCCATTGGTTTTGGTCTGTATCTTGAAACTCATCAATAAGCGCTGCTCGAAACCGAAGCTGAATCTCTTGACGTAAGATAACGCCTTTTTCATCTTGTAATGCTGCAGAAAAACGGCTGATTAAGTCATCGAAAGATAATACATTAAGTTGTTGCAACCTTTTGTCTATATCTTCTCTTAATATTTCAAGTAATGCCCGTCTAAAAGTTAGACTTATACTCGCTATTGCTTCATCAATTTTTTCAAATAATGGGTAGTCAATATTAAAGGTATTAATATAATTAGTTTTCTGCTCCTCACTGGGAAGCGGCTTGGCCTTACTGGTTTTAAATTTTACGCCATTTAAAGCCTCAAATAACCCTTGCTCAGTCAGTATAGAAAAGTTTGGTGGTACCGTACTTTGTTCATTAATCCACAGTATTAAATTTTGTGCAGTACTCCTAAAGCTAGAACTGAATTTTGTTTTAAACTTACCTTCTGCTAACTGTTCTTCAATAATGTTTAAAGCAAATTCAATCGTTTGTTTATTATTATCAATTAATTTTTTTAAATCGGCTAGTTTTTGGTCAAGATCTTGATATTCAGGAAAAACAGTAAGATCGGGAGCTATAAAATCAATACTAGCTAATAATTGATCAGGTGTTTCATATTCCGAGGTTAAAAGGGAAGCCTCCCAAATAGATCGCTGATAAATTTGTTTACGCCAAAAATCATCAGAACAAGCTTGTTTAATAGAACTAACATCACCTGTTAATTCAGAATCAAATAGCTGACCGCTTTCTAAGGCATGTTCGGCCAAAATACGTTGACAAAAACCATGGATAGTAAAGATTCCTGCTTGATCAATATCCAGCAATGCATTATTAAGTCGTTGAACAATTATTTCTGGCTCTATATCTAAAGAATCTAACCATAGCCTTATACTCGGGTCATTTGGGATAAGTGAATTATCAATACTGGCTTGGCGAGCTTCAGTTAAGCGCGCCCTAATTCTGTCTTTCAGTTCTTCCGTTGCTGCTTTAGTAAAAGTAACCACCAGTATCTGTTTAATATCGAGTGATTGTTCAACCACAAAACGCAAAACCAGCATGGCAATGGCATAGGTTTTACCTGTTCCTGCACTGGCTTCAATCAGATTTATGGATTTAAGTAATTCAGTAGCAACAGGATTAAAGTTTTTTACGGAAACTGTCATTTATTTTTTAGCTGTTCAACAGCTTCAATGGTTTGGAAAAATACTTTACCTGGCGTTAAATGTTTAAAAAAATCAGTTTGTTGTAATTTATCCATCACCGGTCCTTTTACTTCGGCTAAGTTAAGTGAAATTGATTTGCTTTTTAATGAATGAATTAAATTTTCCAAGGCTTCAAATGCGGTTCTATCAATATGACTAACCGAGGAGAAAATTAAAACAACATGTTTTAATTCAGTATTATTAAAGGATTCTTCTTCTATAAAATTTAAAATATAACTAATATTAGCAAAACTAATATTTTCATCAATTCTAATCAAAAGTAAATTATTCCAGGTTTCAACTTGATGTCTTTTTATATTTCTAAAATGTTCAGAATCACTAATGCGCCCAACAACAGCAATATGTGGATGGCTGGTTCGTCGTAAATAACACAAAATGGTGATTAAAACACCAAAGGCAATGCCCTCTTCAATACCTAAAACCAGCACACCGATTAATGTTACAACCTCAGCCATACCATCCGCTTTATCGTATTTCCACGTTGTTATTATTCCTTTAAGTTTAATTAAGGGCGTAATGGCTACTAAAATAACAGCGGCTAATGCGGCTTTTGGAATTAAAGTAAATTGATCCGTAAAAAAGCTGACTGCAATACAAAGTAAGGCAACTGCAATTAACATTGATATTTGAGTGCGCGCCCCAGCGGAATAATTCACCATCGTCCGACTAAAACCACCTGCTACAGACATGCCACCTGAAAAAGCACTGGCAAGATTTGCAGTACCCAAAGCAACTAATTCTTGATTTGGGTTAATAGTTTGATTGCGTAAATTAGCCGTCACTTTTGCAATAGCAACACTTTCTACATAAGCGATAATAGCAATAAAAGATGCACTAGGGAGTAGTGCTTTCCATTGTTCGAAGTTACTTATAAATGAAAAACTAATATCAGGTAACCCTGATTGAATCGCGCCAACAATAGCAACACTTTGTAACTCTGATAATTGATACATAGTTACCAGCGCTGTACTGACTATTATGACTAATAAGGGCGCTGATTTACTGATTGCCGTTATCAATGTTTGTTTAACTTTAAGATATTTAAGAAGAGTAGTAAGAGGCGAGCCAAAAAAGATCAGAATAAACAAACTAATAAAACCAAGCCCAAGCGTGTATGTGTTTGTTAGCTGAAAGGCGTTGTTATAACAAGCGAAATCTATAGTACATTGAATCTGTGCCACCCCAAACAGATGTGATATTTGGCTTAATATAATGAGTATTGCTGCCCCACTTGTAAACCCTGTTAATACCGGGTGGCTAATAAAATTAACTAAGCCGCCCATTCTGAGTAATGCCATCAACAATAAAATTAAGCCACCTTCCGCGGCCAAAATAATGGCATTTTCAACAGGAGAGCCAAAGGCGATTACTTCAGGCGCGGATAATGCACTAGCAATCATAATAGCCGCTATAGAAACAGGGCCTACTGATAAGGTACGACTACTGCCTAAAAGCGCATAAATAGCAGCTGGAAAAATACTAGCATATAAGCCCACTTGAGCGGGTAAACCAGCTAACATCGCATAAGCAATGCCTTGAGGTATTAATAAAATAGCGGTAATAATCCCTGCAAAAATATCACCATTAAGGTCTTGTTTGTTGTAATTTCTTAAACAGGAAATAATGGGGAATAAATGATTTAATTGCATTTTATTATTTTGAGCAGAAGCCATCATCGACAATTAAGTTAAGTTTTTGTAGCCTTGATGAAACGAAGTGGAATCAAGGTTTAGCTGATATTTTCCTTGATTTCGTTTCACTACATCAAGGCTACATTTTTTCTCTTTAACCTGTAGTTAATTAATAACCATGTTAAGTTAAGAATAGAGCAAGACTGTAATATAGGTAGTTTATCAACTGAGGGCAATAAGGTAAGTTTATCTAATTAGACTCGAAAAAAATAGCAAAAAAAAGGCGGTCAGCACTAAGTGCCTTCCGCCTTTCTTTCTCCATATTAAAATGGAGCTTGTAATAAATAGTTAGAACTATTTATTACAAGTCATCAGCATTTTTGCTTAAGTAATCAGCAACGCCTGTTGGGCTTGCATCCATACCTGAGTCGCCTTGAGTCCAACCTGCTGGACATACTTCACCATGTTCTTCATGGAATTTTAATGCATCAACCATACGAAGCATTTCATCAATGTTACGACCTAAAGGTAAATCGTTAACTACTTGATGACGAACCACGCCATTTGTATCAATTAAAAAGCTACCACGGTATGCAACTGCAGGTACTTCAGCTTCAACATCATAATCTTTACAGATTTGGTGATTGATGTCAGCAGCCATTGTGTATTTGACTTGACCAATACCACCGTCATTAATAGCAGTGTTACGCCATGCATTATGAGTGAAATGAGAGTCAATTGAGACTGCAATAACTTCTACGCCACGCTTTTTAAATTCATCCATACGGTGATCTAATGCGATTAATTCACTTGGACATACAAAAGTGAAATCTAATGGGTAGAAAAATACAACAGCATATTTTCCACTTGTTGCGTCAGAAAAACTGAAAGAATCGACAATTTCACCGTCAGCTAATACCGCAGGAACTGTAAAATCAGGGGCTTGCTTGCCTACTAATACGCTCATTTATTGTCTCCAAAAAATATATAAAAAACAAAGGGTTATGTGTTTGTATAGACCGGATTAAGGGTGTATTTGATGTATTCTACACTAAATTACTTGGTATTTGCGTAATTTAAATACTAAAAAACTTGATATTTCATTAAACATTGTTGATAATTTGTAGTCATTGTCCTACGAAATTAACAACAAAACTATTTCTTTTTCTATTTGTTGCTAAATAATAAGGACCACATGAATTGAATTTTTAACCAAGTAATGGCAACTGATTTTGACCGCAGTCATTGATAATCAATAGCCTTTTACAAAAAATGATTGAATTTGAGTATTCTTACCCAAAAAGATATCGGGGATTTATAATAAAATGGCAAAAAATAAACATATTACAGAGCCTGACGCTTTTGGTTATCAAGTACGTATTGTCCGACGCGGCAAGGAGAGCAGTCGCTATTTCTCACATAAACTATGGGGAAATAGAAATAAATCTTTACAGGCAGCAATCACTTGGCGTGATCAAATGCTGGTTGTATTAAAAGGCAGTCGAACTCGGTTTTTAAAACCACCCAAGAACAAGTCAACTACGGGTGTTACAGGTGTTTCCAGAACGATAAAGTATGACCATAGAAAAGATAAAAGTTATCTTTGTTATACGGTTTTCTGGGTAAAAGACAGAAAATCCAAAAATAAGACTTTTCAAGTGGGTAATGTAGAAACGGTAACCGCTGATGATGAGCTACATGCTTTTAGAACGGCAAGATTATTTAGAAGCTGTTATGAGCATTCTATAGATCATGATTTACAGTTTTTTGAAGATAAATTTGCTGGTTGGAAGAAAACTCGCGTCTATGAAAATGCTGACTTAGGGGCTGTTGTAGGGTAATAATTTTCGATATAGAGGCGTTTTAAAGACGCCTCTATAATTAAAGAGGTTTATTTGATTCGCGGATATACTCTAACCACTGTCTCGCTGACTTTTTGCTCTTGCTATATTTAGCTGCTTTTAAAAAAGACCTTTTAGCTTGTTTTTTATTCTTTTGCTCAAAATAACTCATACCAAGTAACATATAAGTTGTCCCTGTATTTTTTAAGTTTCCCTTGTTTAAGGCTTTATTAAAAGATTGGATTGCCTTACCCCATTGCTCTTTCTCAACATATATTTGTCCTAAGCGTTGATATAAACTTCCTTTGTTATTGAGGCTAGAGGCTTTTTCTAAGGCTTTTATCGCCTGTTCATATTCTTTAGCTATAGTCCATGAATGAGCTAAAATCTCCCAATTTTTTGATGTGCTTTTTACTTTTTTAGTTGCTATTAATTTATTTAATAACGTCGCAGCTTTAAATGGGTGATCCACATATAAAAACAAATTAACCAGCTCTAGAAGCTCTTTTTCTGAATGAATAAAGCCTTTTTTAAACGCTAAATGCTTTATTGATACGGCTTGTTTATACTGCTTTAGTTGTTGATAGGTTGATGCTAACTGAGACCAATATTCTTTTTTATCAGGATAAATGGTGAGCAGCTTCTTTAATATTTTTGCGGCTGAAGTATAGTTTTCTAGCTCATAATATAAAGCTAAATTTAATTGATACCAGGACTCGGCTGGCTTTTTAGTATTAGCAATTGCTTTTTTAATATAAGGCAATGCTTTTCTATATCGTTTTAATTGGGCATAAGCATTGGCAATTAAAACATTAACTTTTGCATTACCTGTTGAATTAGTGGCTAGCCAAGGCTCTAATACTTTAATTGCTTTAGCGTATTGCTCCATAGCCATATAAAGCTGGCCTAGATTTAGAATAGCTTGTTGTTCTTGTTTCTTGGGTAGAGCATCTAAAGCAAGGGCTTGGGTCAATAACTTAGTCGCTTTTTTATATTGATTGTTTAATGCATAAACTGAAGACAAACTACGTAAAACAATGGCTTTTTCATAACTCTTTGCTTTTGTATCAGGCAAAATAGCTTTTAACTTTTGTTCAGCTTGAGAATATGCTTTTTTAGCAATAAGCTGCTCTGCTTTTTGTAATTTCTTATATACCCAAGGAGAAATTGTAGCTTGTTTCTCTTTATCTTTAGCATATGCCGGAGACAATATTAATAAGGATAAAACCAGAGCCAGTAGACGTATCATTTTGATAATTTAAATTGTAATACTTGTATGGCACGTTGCTCAAAAGCTTCGCCACCTATGATTTTAGCTTTAAACTTCCAACGTTTAATAGCCTGTAATGCAGCCCTATTAAAGACTTTTCTTGGCTGAGCCTCAATAACAACAGCATCTTTAACAGTTCCTTGCTCAGTAATAGTAAATTCAACTTTAACCCAACCTTCTATTCTACGATTTGCTGCTCGCATCGGGTATCTGGGTGGAATGCGTACTAAAGGAATCACATTAGTACTAATGGAACCTGCGCCGATTTGTACACCTTGAATAGCAGAGCCATTAAAACTATTAGTCTGTAATGGAATATCTAAATTAGGCATATCCATTTGAGGCACATTATTTTGTGTGACATGTACTTGTTGCACAGTCATTTTAGGCGGTGGCGGACGTTTATCTGGCTCAGGTTCATCGGGAATTTCCCTATCTTTTGTTTGCAGTTTAGTTTCACGCTTTAAACGTACAAACTCAGTCATCTGCAAGTTATCAGTTTTTTTAAAGCCTTGTTGATTATTACTAATCATCACTTGCATTAACCAAAACAATGCTAATGAGACCAGAATGCCCGCAAAAGTTGCAATAGAAAATGTTTTCACTTTGACTCTGTTTCCGTAGCAATTGAGGCATTCATAATACCCGCCAAACGAATTTGATCCATCACTTGAGTAAGCACTTTAACTTTAGTGTCTTTGTCCGCAGCAATTACGACGGCACCTAAAGGTTGCTCAGCATGCAATCTAGAAACATTGGCTCTGACGGCACGAATATCAACAAGTCTTTTATCTATCCAGACATCACCATTAGCTTTTATACCAACAATAATATTGCCCTGTTCTTTTCTTGTGGCTGTTTGAGCCGTTGGACGATTAACATCAATCCCAGATTCTTTCACAAAAGAAGTAGTTACAATAAAGAAAATTAACATGATAAATACGATATCCAGCATGGGAGTCATATCAATATCAGCTGTTTGTTCGCCATTTGAGCGATTCGATCTGCGACGCATAATGTTATCTCTGTTTATCCCTAAAAAGGAGCCTTTTTAATAGCAAACTATAAAGTTAATTTAAAGTTGATACTCTTAAGCCCACTCCCTTAGAGAGGGCTTAAGATCTCTATTTTCAATATTGCAATAAATCTGTTAAATGATGGGTTTCATCATTTACCCGCTGTTCTATCAATTTACTAAAATAAAGACCCGCAATGGCAATAACCATTCCAGCCATTGTTGGAATGGTAGCTTGAGAAACACCTGATGCCATTGCTCTAGCATTTCCTGTACCTGTAACAGCCATTACATCAAAAACATGAATCATACCTGTCACCGTTCCCAACAAACCGAGTAATGGACACAATGCAACTAGCATTTTAATAACAGGAACCGTTTTTGCCATATTAATTTTAGCTTCAGAAATAATGCCTTCTCTAATATATAAAGCATGTTGAGAATTTTTATTAGCTTGTTCTTCCCATCGATTTAACCATTGTGAGCGTTGTAGCGGATATGATTGTTTAAAATAAATAAATCGTTCGGCGATTAAGCTCCATAAGCAAATGGAAACGGCTAAAATAATCCATAGCACGTCACCGCCCGTGTTTAAAAATTGTTGTAAAGAATCAAATAAAGACATGGCTTATTTACGCTTGCTGATTAAGCCAGCAGTTTGCTCATCTAACACTTGAATCAAAGTACGGCTTCGTGATGAAACAAGACTATGCAAAAACAGCAATGGAATAGCTACACACAAACCCAGCATAGTAGTAACCAATGCTTGAGAAATACCACTGGCCATTAATTTTGGATCACCCGTACCAAATAAACTAATAGATTGGAAAGTTGCAATCATCCCTGTCACTGTTCCTAATAAACCCAGTAAAGGTGCTACAGCAGCTAATAATTTAATCATTGAAAGTCCTTTTTCTAAAAAGGGAATTTCACGAGTAATCGCTTCATCTAAAATTAGCTCTAAATTATCGGTATCGTTTGATTGATCTTGTTCAGCAGCTATAAAAATACGCCCTAAAGGGTTATCTTCCGTAGCTGTGGAAGAGAGTATTTGAGTTGACATTTTTTTGCCGGTAACACTTAGACCAACTAAGCGTATAAGGGCGTAGATAAAACCGATAGCCCCTAAAGCTAGAATAATATATCCAATTAAACCACCCTGTTGAATACGCTCAATAGTATCGGGAGCTTGAATAAGCATACTTAAAATAACACCACGGGTTGGATCAATTCCAAGTGCTAAAATGCCTGTTTTTGCTTCTGAAAAGTCATTAGCAAGGGATAGATATTTATCTTCTGGCTGACGAGCTAAATGAGTTAAGCGTCCTGTATCAGCAGAGTATTGAAGATATTCCCCATTTGCTAAAGTATTAAATGTACCGATACGAACAACCTTCGCATCATGAGGTTTTCCTGATGCTTGTTCAACTTGAGTATTGTAATAAACAACTTTCCCTGATTCTGTCATTTCCTGTTGCAAGGTAAACCACAAAGATTCAAGCTGCTGAATAGTAGGTAAGGCTTTACTATTAGTAATTAAGTTTAACTTTTTATCCCGGTCAGGAAATTGTGCAGAGACCAAAGAATGTTGTAAGTCTGCTTTTAAATCACCAGCCGCTTGTCTTGCCACACCAAATAACTCACCAAGAACACCACTTTTGTCTTTTAGTTCTGTTTCTAATTGACTGAGTATTTCTTCATTTGCATCTAAGCGCGTTTTTAATTGTATACTTTTACGCTCTTGTTGCGCTAAAGAGTTTTCCGCTGATTTTAATAAAGCTTGTTGTTTATTCTTTTCAGTTAAAAACTGAGACTCTCTTGTTTTATTTGTTTTAGCTTCAATACCTTGAGATTTTTTTACTTGTCGTAATAATTGATCTAAATCTAAGTGTTCAGCTATAACCGCTTGAGTAGAAAAAAAGATTACAAAAACAAAAATAAGCTTTTTCATTGACCAGCCTCCGCAACTGAAATGGGCAGAGCTAATAAATTAGGTGCGGTTTCTTTTCTTGCAATACGCAAGCCATTACGAATTGCGTTTCGATAATCATCAGATAAACTAAGCCATTGTTTTTGTTCTTTATCCCAGTAGCCCGTTTCGCTGCCATCAAATCGTTGATAATACAAAGCAACTCGACCTAAGCGCAAAAAATCAACAGAGCTTGTCACGTCATCTAATGTTAAGTCAGCTCTATAGGCTTCTATAGTATTACCATAATCATTTTCAATTTGATACGCTTCTAAAATACGACGATATTTCTCAGCATTAGTCACATCTGCTCTAACAATCATTTCTTTTAATTTTTCAATCCGTTGAGACCTTTCTTTGGGTAAGAATGGCAGATCTAAAGCAACAAATTGATCCAAACTATCAAGCATACGTAAGATTAAAGGTACAACCTCGCGTTGAGTTGTTTCAATTTCTTGCAACTGTTGCTCTAACGATATTTTTTCTTGTTCCTGAGAGGAAAGTAACTCATTTAAATGCTTGTTATAAGTTAGTAAGGTATCCGTTTGGTGAGTAACTGAACGATATTTATCCAGCATTTTTTTGGTCTTATTACTTAAACCATCAATTCTCTTCTGTGACTTAATAGATACATTATTAATTATACTCTCAACCTTAATAGCTGAATTTAATGGATCTGAATAAACGGTGGGGAGGAAAGCAAAGCTGCATGCCGCAAGTAATAAATATTGAATGGGGCGACGAGAACGGGTCATAAATATTCCTTATTAATCTAAAATGACATGCCCAATTTATTTTGAGCTTTATATCGTTTTTAGCTATTCATAAATGCGTTAATTAACTAGTTTCACTACTTTAGATGATCCTGATAAAGCTGTGTGAAATTAATGATATCTTTTTTGTTGAAGCTATAAAAAACTATCCTTGTAACCTTGTCAAGGATTTTTAACTCAAAAGCATACAATATCTTCATCAAAGCTAAATCATAAATCTTATTAATAGCCATATCTTCTAAGGACTTATGCTGTAATAAAATTATAAATAACACTCATACCACTAAAACAGTTAAAATAGCTGGTTTTATAGAATAGTCAATAAAGCGTTTGCCAGTAGAGACCATGCAAAGTAAATTTAATACCGATGACTTAAGAATCAGTGCAACCAAAGAGGTTGTTGAACCTGTACAGGTTCATGATGAAATTCCGATGACTAAAGAAGCTGCAGCTACTATTTTGCAAGCTCGGAATGATGTCCATAATATTTTAACGGGCAAAGATGACCGTCTGGTTGTTATTGTTGGCCCTTGCTCCATTCATGATACCAAAGCGGCTAAGGAATATGCTGGGCTATTAAAAACAGCAAAGGATAAGCTACAAAAAGATTTGGTTATTATTATGCGGGTTTATTTTGAAAAGCCACGGACAACAGTCGGCTGGAAAGGCTTAATTAATGACCCTGAAATTAATTCGAGTTTTAATATTAATAAAGGCTTGAGAGTTGCCCGCCAATTATTATCAGACTTAAATAGCTTAGGCATCCCTGCTGCGACTGAATATTTAGATTTAATAACACCACAATATGTTTCTGATTTAATTTCATGGGGAGCTATTGGCGCGAGAACGACTGAAAGCCAGGTTCATAGAGAATTAGCTTCAGGTTTATCTTGTCCTGTTGGGTTTAAAAATGCAACAGATGGCGGAATAGGAATTGCTATTGACGCTATTAATTCTGCAATGAGTCCGCATCATTTCTTATCGGTTACTAAAGAAGGTCGTTCAGCCATTTTCTCTACAACAGGGAACGAGGATGCTCACATTATTTTACGCGGTGGCAATGACGAACCTAATTATGATGCCGTCAATGTTGAAAAAGTAGCAGAAGGGCTTGATAAGGCCGGGCTACCAACTAATATTATGATTGATTTTAGTCATGCAAACAGTTTAAAACAATGCCAGCGTCAATTAGTTGTTGCTGACGATGTTTCAGAACAGATTAGCCAGGGCGACAAAAGAATCATGGGAGTTATGGTTGAAAGTCACCTTAAAGCGGGACGACAAGATACTGTTGAAGGTCAAGAGCTTACTTACGGTCAAAGTATTACCGACGCTTGTTTAGGTTGGGATGATACGCTACTTTTACTTAATGGACTGGCAGAAGCAGTACAAAAACGTAGATCAGTAAAACATTAATCTGGAACATATGATGAAAATAAGTGTAAATGGCGACAACCGTGAATATGGTGAAAATACAACTGTTGCAGATATCGTTTCTGACCTTGATTTAACTGGTAAACGAATCGCAATAGAATTAAACAAAGAGATTTTACCTTTCAATCAATATGCGGAACAAAAAATATCAGCTAATGATTCGCTGGAGATTGTACAAGCAATAGGTGGAGGACAAGATGATTCTTTTACTCTTGCTGGACAGACATTTAACTCTCGCTTATTAGTAGGCACTGGTAAATACAAAGACATGAAAGAAACACAACTTGCTATCGAGGCAAGTGGTGCTGAAATTGTGACTGTTGCTATTCGTAGAACTAATATTGGCCAGAATCCTGGTGAACCAAATTTATTAGAAGTAATCTCTCCTGATAAATACACTATTTTACCTAATACAGCTGGCTGCTATAGCGTTGAAGAAGCATTAAGAACTTGTCGTTTAGGCAGAGAATTATTAGGCGGGCACAAGCTTGTTAAGCTAGAAGTATTGGCTGATCAAAAAACTCTTTTTCCTGATGTTGCAGAAACACTTATTGCTGCTGAAGCATTAGTGAAAGATGGCTTTGATGTTATGGTTTATACCAATGACGATCCTATTGCTGCAAAACGCTTAGAAGATATTGGTTGTGTTGCTGTTATGCCGCTTGCCGCACCTATAGGTTCAGGTTTAGGTATCAGAAACCCTTACAACATTTTAACAATTGTTGAAAATGCAAATGTCCCCATTTTAGTTGATGCAGGTGTTGGTACAGCTTCTGATGCAGCATTGGCTATGGAATTAGGTTGTGCTGGCGTATTAATGAATACAGCTATAGCAGCAGCAAAAGACCCTGTACTTATGGCATCTGCAATGAAAAAAGGTATTCAAGCAGGTAGAGAAGCATATCTAGCAGGAAGAATGCCTAAAAAACGTTTTGCTTCAGCCTCATCACCTGTTGACGGACTGTTCTTTTAATTATTAAAAGAATTGTTAAGCTCCCATGCCTTGCGTGGGAGCTAAGTAAAAAATGCGCTGTATTTTGTGTGACATAGAGAGCGTGCCTCACAAAACTCTCCCCTAGCTTATAGGTGAGGGGTGCAAGTGCAATTAATCAAATAAGTAATATCTGCACTAATGACCTCTATTGAAAAAGAACCTCACCCAAGAATCCTTAGTTTTGCTCGCCGCCAAGGCCGCGCCACAGCGGGTCAACAAAAAGCGATTGATACTATTTGGGATAAATACTGCTTAGATCCTACTAAAACTTATGATTTTACCCAGGTTTTTGAACGGAAAGCGTCTTTAATAGTAGAAATAGGGTTTGGAAATGGTAGTAGCCTGGCTGCAATGGCTGAAGCCAATCCCGATTTAAATTATTTGGGTATTGAAGTACATAGACCTGGCGTTGCTCATTTAATGCTGCTACTTGAAGAGAAAGGCATTAGCAATGTTAAAATTTATCATCATGATGCAATTGAAGTTTTAGAGCAAAAAATTCCTGATCATTCTGTTCAAGGCGTTCATTTATTTTTCCCAGATCCATGGCATAAAAGAAAACATCATAAACGTAGAATTGTTCGTCCTAGCTTTATAGATCTGCTGAATAAAAAGTTAGTCGTTAACGGATATTTCCATGCAGCAACAGACTGGGAGCATTATGCTCATTCGATATTGAAAATTTTAGATGCAAGTGCAAAACTGGCTAATACAAGTAGTAATGGTCAGTTTAGTGAGCGACCCGATTACAGGCCATTAACTAAGTTTGAAAACCGAGGTATTCGATTAGGTCACGGTGTATGGGATTTGATTTTCAAGAAAATATAAAAAGCTTAATTCCACCTAGTATCACCCAAAGTTAAAGACAAGACATGACATGCCTTGTCTCTACAGTCCGAACGATAAGACTGCCATGTTGATCTTTATACCCGTAACCATTGAAGATGCTTGATAAATGAACAAAATAGGGGCACCCTATTAGGATATGAAAATATCCCTAACCCTCGAACAAAAACAGATACTAGAATTACGACATAGAAAAGTTCGTGAT